>ERZ761584.103-NODE-103-length-34117-cov-32.403558_pt1 | contig 34117 bp, 51 predicted proteins | sample MGYA00512168_ERZ761584 | MGnify/ENA primary metagenome ERZ761584 (study PRJEB28899, sample SAMN03785564) | bioreactor sludge metagenome | biome: EBPR Sludge; feature: EBPR Bioreactor; material: 0.22µm filtered reactor supernatant | place: Saint Lucia: Queensland...
GTCGGGGTCGTGGTCGTGGTCGGGGTCGAGGTCGAGGTTGGGGTCGAGGTCGGGGTCGAGGTCGTGGTCGAGGTCGGGGTCGGGGTCGTATTAAATAATAACTAAAGGAGATTATAAAATGTCAAAAACACTAGAGGTAAGCGATGAAACTTACGAGAAAATTAAAGACCAACTAACAGCCGATGAGGTGGTAGATATATCAAACTTAGATGATTTGGTTGGGCAAAAGCTATACATTAGGACAGTAACCTATCATTGTACAGGCAAGGTAGAGAAACGAATGGGGGCATTCTTACAGTTAAAAGATGCCGCTTGGATTGCAGACTCAGGACGATTTAGTAATGCCATCAAAGACGGTACACTCGATGAAGTAGAACCTGTGGGTATTATGTGGGTAAACCTAAGCTCAGTAGTGGACTTCTTTCCTTGGACACATAAATTGCCACAAGTACAGAAGTAAAACTAATAAGGAAACTAGGTAAGTGATGATGGAGAGGAACATATAAGAAGTTATGGGAAAGACTACTGAACAATCTATAAGAGATGTGCTAGATAGTCTGATAGACAACTATGTTGAAAGAGATGGCTCATTCGGGTTATCTCAACTCACAACAAATAAACATTGGGTAGAAGTCAGAGAATCCGCCACCCAAGAATTACTAAACATAATAGAGGGGCTATTGCCAGAAGAACACGTTTGTACTGATATATGCAACATATCCTGCAAGGAGTGGAAAATCGGACACAAAGCTTACAAAGATGCCGAACACAACATAATTTCAGAGATACGAGAAAGGCTAAACAAATGAGTAACCTAAAGAAAGCAAGGAGGGGTAGGATGACATCATCACCAGACAATACACTAGAAGAAAGTTGGATAGCATTATCAAGACTAGAAGATTTAGAGACTACCATACTTGACGCATCTCCTGAAGAACTTGTGGGACTTCATTCAAAACTTGAAGCACTAGTTGATAACCTGCCTAAACAGATTAAATCTCTAATATCACAAGAAGTTAATAAGGCAGAGCAAAAACTTCTAGCCAAGATGACATTTGATTGTAAAACGGTAGACTACCAGGGTGAACAGTGGAACGCAATATTAGTAAAGAAACTAAAAAACATTACTTTTGAGCAAGATGAAGAGGTATTGATTAAACAGGAGGGGTTGCCAATAAAAATCTATATTAAATAAAAAACAGATGTCTACCAAACATCTGTAAAGAACCAACAAAAGGATTTATATGCAAAGCATAACTCATAATGAGTATGTAGGTCAATATCTATTGTCTACAAACTCGGCAAAATCAGACACTGTTGCAAGACTTGAAACAGATCAACTAGCAATCAACATAAAAAAAAGGGAAGCTATACCGAACGGAGCGTGGGGCAAAAACAGTCTAAAGAAAGATATACGAGAAGAAATCTTAGATATTCTTAGGTGGCCGTACAACAAAAGACCAGTTCGACTAACTCAATCCGAAGCTTTACGTCAACAACGAGCGACTGACATCCTCAACCTTATAGAATCCGTAATACCTGAAGAAGCTACGGGAAACGTGTTTGTAGAATATATCGAGGGCTACAACCAAGCAATCTCGGACATCAAGAGCAAACTAAGAGGAGGGGAATAGAATGACTGTGAAAGAATTAACAAAGCTCAGGACTGAAGCCAAAAAGTTAATAGCCAAAAATATAGATAACCTAGCCATGCGGTCATGCTGGGACTGTAACGGAGCACACGAACACCTAAAAGAAGTCGATTATGTAATTATTTGTGCTATGGGGTGCGGACACTATTACTACAAAGGTGTAGACATTACTGTGCCAGATGAGCCGACCCCTACCAAGAACAAGGATAAGTAGTGTGGCACAAACTTGTAACAAATGTGGCAAGCGTAGTTACTCTAAACTTTGTTTTAGGCACAAACCAAAGCCTAAGATCAAAAGAGTGTCTGACAAGAAAGCCCAGAAAAACAATCTACTACGCAAAAAGTGGTATAAGAATAACCAGCCAGACCAGTATGATCGTTGGGAATGTTACCTACAAATCAGCGAATACTGCCCTGTCAAATTAACTAAAGGTATGCTCACTTTAGAACACGTTGAAGCAAAGGTGCGATCACCGCACAGAGTTTTTGATGTTACTAATATAAAACCGAGTTGCAGTTGGTGTAATGCAATTAAGGGAAGCAAAAGTTTAGAGGAGTTGAGCAAAGTTTATCCACAACTTAATAAATACATAAATTGACAACTTAGTTTTATGAGAGTTTAATTAGATTATGTTTATGGTAAGGCACTTAGAAAATTATATGAACGGCTCAAGCCTTACCGTTGTGAGTCGTTCATTTAGTTTTGTAGGGGGTTCAAATGAGTGAAGTTGCATTGATCGGTAACGGATATTTAGGCCAAGCCTATGAAAGAGTTTTTACAGATGCTCTTGTTTATGATGAGCCAAAAAAACTATACGCAGGGCAAGACACATTAGAAGCTGGACGGGTAGCTGTAAACGCCTGCGATCTGGCTTTAATCGCTGTACCGACTGATTACAAAAAAGATGGCACGTTAGATATGTCCATCGTTGAATCGGTAGTAGATTGGTGTGAGGCTGACACAATTCTAATTAAATCCGCATTACAGCCTGGAACTGTTGATAGATTAGTAGAAAAGACCGGCAAGAATATTGCGGTATCAGTTGAGTTGATCGGCGAGGGTACTTATTATCAGCCCCCGCATAAATATCCGCACCCGACAGATCCTAAACAACACCAGATGTTAGTTGTTGGCGGTGAAGAACCAGCTAGAAGCACCGCAGCCGAGTATCTTTGGGAACAAATGAGTCCTGATATTCGTATACACCTTGTAACCGCACTTGAAGCCGAGATAACTAAAATGGCAGAGAATACTTATGGTGCGTTAAAAGTAACGTGGGCAAATGTGCTTAGAGATGTTTGTGATAAATACGGTGCTAATTTTATCCAAGTACACCAAGCGTGGTCAGAGGACGGCAGAGTAGATCCTATGCACACTAGGAGTGTTGCTCATAACCGAGGATGGTTAAGTAAGTGTTACTCGAAAGATGTCAGAGCAATGGCTAATTTAGCTGGTAGTGAAATGCTGAAAGGTATGGTTGCCGACAATGAAAGACACCTCGCAATGAACGCAGTTCAAAAAATGGTAGGGGCAAGAGATGCAAATAACGCTGTCGATTGATGATGGCTCAAAAGAAGATATGAAGATAGCCAAGTTATGCCTTAAATATGGAGTTAAAGCAGTATTTTACTGGCCAGTAGATATGTATGGCTTAAGTATTCAAAAAGGTTGGGATAGCTTAAGCCCTAAAGACGAGGAGTGGATAGCAGATAACTTTGAGATAGGATCGCATACAATTTCACATAGATATCTGACTCAGATATCATTAAAAGATGCTATTGATGAGATAACTGAATCTAAAAAGATGTTACAACTTAAATATAAGAAACCTATAAGCAAGTTCGCATATCCTAGGGGTTATTCTAACGATGCTCTTTGCACTGTAGTCGAGCAAGCAGGTTACGAATATGGTAGAAGCACACAGATAGGGTTCATTGGCGAACCAGATAACCCTTATTTTGCCTCCACAGCCGTTCATATAGGCTGTCCAGTGCGTGATGAGTACACAGGCACTAATTGGTTTGATTATGGATTAAAGCTGTTAAAACAAGCCAGAAAAGAGAACAAGGACTTCGAGGGATGGTGTCACGGTTGGGAGATCAGCAAGTATCATTGTTGGGATGAAGTTGAAAAGTTTATAAAGGAGTTAGCACGTGGATAAAATAGGTGAGTACTTAAAAAAGATTATCAAAAAAGCTAATGACACTCAAGCATACTACACATATACTATTGATCACCGAAGTACGTTAGATAAACCCTTGTACAACATAACGGTTATTTGGACAAAGCAAGGATTAGCACCACTACAAATGTCTGCTAATTCAAAGAAAGAACTATTAGAGTCTTTAAAAAAGTACTATCGAACTCAAAAACACGATGCCTTGCAAATACAGTTCCATAAGAATCAGATAGAAGCCAGTAAGAATGTCATTAAATATCACGAAAAAATGATATTATCGTATACCGAACCAACTGAGGAAAAGAAGAAGTGAAAGTCTACATAGCCAAGCAAGATGAGAATCGTCAAGGTGGCGGGTGGTCTTTTATCTCTAACCTTAAAAAAGCTATAACAGAGCATCTTAGTTCATACGAGGAGTGCGATATATATCTCATACCAAGTCCATCTATGGTATCAAAAGAAGAAGTAGATCAGGCTCAATCTGATGGCAAGAAGATTGTACTTCGTTGTGATAATATTGTTAGAAATAGTCGCAACAGAAATACTGGCATGAGTAGAATGAAAAGATTTGCCGAGCAAGCTGATTTAGTAGTATATCAGTCAGAGTTTGCTAAAAGTCTATTGATGCCCTATCTAAAAAAAGATGGTGTAGTCATTTTAAACGGGTGCGATACTGATATATTTCACGCAAATGGCAGACAAGAAGATACTATTGCTAAATATATATACAGCCGAGTCAATAGGGATGAAACTAAAAACTGGGAGATGGCACGTTATACTTTTCAGGCTGAAAGCCAAGCTAGGAATGGGGATGCATTTTTGAACATCATTGGTCAGTATTCACCAGAGCTAATAGAATATAACTTTGATTTCTACCAAGATGAGAAGTTTAAATATTGGGGAGTTATAACAGATCAAGGAACGCTGGCTAATTTATATAGAAACTCAGATTATTTAATCTATACTTTTTGGAACGATGCTTGCTCAAATACATTGATCGAAGCGTTATGTTGTGGCTGTACGATTGCTGATAAGTATGACATGACTAAAACAGGTGGGGCTTTAGAGATATTGCACAAATACTACGCATCAGGATCGGAGTACTTTAGTCTGCAAAGAATGGGAAAGGAATACACAAAATGGCTTCAAGCTATCGTTTGAGTTTAGAGAATTGGCTTAAAACATTAGAGGTAAAGGCACACTCAGTGTTAGATATTGGTGGTAGCCAACTACAACTTCCTAGCAGAGTAAAAACATGGGATGTTAAGAATTACATAATTGCAGATTTGCCAGAGCCTCATAAGGACAGTCAAAAGCCCGATATAGAAATGGATATAAACAAATTCTTTCCAGGCTTGGGTAGTTATGAGATGATTTTCTGTCTTGAAGTTTTTGATTATGTGTATGATCCAGTGATGGCTATGAAAAACATATCTAAACAACTAGATAATAACGGAGTGGCATGGGTATCGTTCCCAAGCGTATACCCTACGCATCAGCCAATCGAAGATGATGCGTTGAGGTACATGGAGGGCGGAATAAAAAAATTAGCCAAAGAAGCAGGGCTTACAATAGAAGAAATGATTAAAAGACGACCTGAAAGTAATTTGCTAGATCAGTTTATACGAACTGAAAGATTAAGAGCCGCCAAAAATTATGACCATGAGTTTTTAGGTTGGATAGTGAGATTTTCAAGGTGAAAGCGTTTGTAACGAGTATCGGTGAAACAACCACAGATCTTTGTGTCTGGTCATTAGAACGTCAGGGGTTTGATGTTGAACTTATATATAACGAAACCTCGGCACTGGCTGAAAAACTGGAAGTTATATACCAACGTGCCGATGATGACTTTATCAGAGTAGATGCAGATGTAATTGTAAGCAGAAATATCAAAGAATTGTTTTTGCCTAAAGATGTATGGTGGGTACAGGCTAAATGTTTTGGCTGGTATTCTCAAGATATAATTAACGGTGGAGTGCAGCTAATATCAAAAAAAGCGTTACCAATTTTAATAGAAAATATTAGTAAGTATAAATATGCAGAACGACCAGAAACACAAATGTTTAGATTGCCAGAATTTAATAACCCTAGAAGATGTATTACTCAAGATATTCTTTGTGGCATACATGGCTACAAACAAAATAATATTGAGAGAGTTATCGAAACTAAGAAGCGTAGAGGGCAATTAGATAACTACGATTTTGAACTTGCAGAAAGGTTGAATGCATTATGAAGCTGAGTATATTTACAACCGCTACTAATCCATCAAGTAGAGGCGACCTAGAACAGCCAGCGATGAAATGTTATACAGAACTCGCTGATGAAATAGTTTATGTCGATGGTAGTGGTGATTTGCCGAATGATAATATTACCAAACACAATGAAACGACACATGGCTACCGTACAGACTTAAAGGAATTACATTATAAATGGCCCAAAGAGTTTTCTTGGGAGTTTATCGGCCAACAATTCCAGCGTGGTTACGAGGCTTGTACTGGCGATTGGGTAATACACGCAGACTTAGACTTTATATTTCACGAACGTGATTATAGAGCTATTAGAATGGCTTGTGAAAACAATCCTGATGCACCTGCACTATCATTTTGGAAGTTTCAATTTATACTGCCGGATAGATACAATCTTAAATCACGATTAGTGGTTGCAGTTAATAAAAAGAAGTATGGCGATAGAATACGTTTTGACTCAGGGGGTGATTTATGTCAGCCAAGTTTAGATGATCAGTATATAAAGCCTAGTGATGTGCCGGAAGCCGGTATACCTATATACAACTATGAGAAAATTATTAAAACAGAAACTCAGATTAAAGATGACGTAGAGAGAATGGCTAGAGCGTGGACTAGACATTTTGGCGATACTCATTTAGGCACAGACGAAACTGCCTATGAAGAATGGCTAAGAATGTCAGTTGGTAGATTTTCAAAACCTACGAAGCGTATTAAATTAAGCGATCACCCAAAAGTTATGCAAGAAACAATTAAAAATTTAACCGTAGACCAATGGGGATATTCAGGGCATGGGTTGCTAGAGGAGAACAAATATGTTCAAAGTATGTAACTGTTGCAAAAGTCAATATGCTAAACCACCGAGCAAATCTTACAAGGCTTGGCAAAATAGTAAGTATTGTTCAAGAGTTTGTATGCAAATCGTAAACCCAGGAAGTTTCGTTAAAGGCGTTAGTTCGTGGAACAAAGGGTTAAAATCAAGCCCAGAGACAAAAAAGAAAATATCATTAGTACAAACTGGTAGAAAAAAATCAGAGCAATCAAAAGAAAAACAAAGACAGAATATGCTTGGAAGAAAAATAACGTGGGCTGATAAAATTAGCAAGTCCTCTATTGGTAAACCTGCAACTAGAAAAGGTGAAACACACTGGAACTGGAAAGGTGGTAAGACAAAAGAATTAACTAAATTAAGAAACTCTAGCCAATACAAAAGATGGAGAAAGTCTGTGTTTGAGAGAGACGAGTATACCTGCATATTTTGTGGTCAAAAAGGCGGCTGGCTAGAAGCAGACCATATAAAACAGTTTGCTTACTACGAGGACTTACGATTTGATGTAAATAACGGCAGGACATTGTGTGTTGATTGCCACAAAAAAACCGATACTTACGGTTGGAAAGGTAGAGTTTATGCTTAAGGTTGTTTGCTTGGTAGATAAAGTTAATACTGCACTTTGGCGGCTGGCTAAGGTAGTCGAACCATATCACAAAAATATTGAATATGTTGTTTTAGATGTACATCCCAAAAGGCCATCTCAGGAACAACTCGCTAGGGTAGAGCAAGAATGCCGTACAGCAGATATTATTGATGCACAATATTTTAGAACCATTGAATTATTAAGGCAAAAATACGAATGGCTAAAAGACATACCTAGTGTGCTTACTCATAATAATCCGTATTCGATTAAAGAGTCAGACTGGAACAGCTACCAAGCGGTAGTCGCCAACAATAAAAGTATAAAAAAAGACTTGGAGAAGATCACTGATACAAGATTAGAGCATATCCCTATAGTAGTTGATCCGTTCTTTTGGCAGTTTAATGATAACTATAGCTTTAATAAATCAGTAATTATGGTAGCTAATAGAATTGAATCTAAAAAGGGTATATTGCCAGTAGCATTAGCTTGCAAAAAGCTCGGTATTAAAATGCAATTAGTTGGTGCGATTTCACAACCTGAATATTTTAAAGAGATAATAGATACTGGTGTCGTTCACTTTGCACAAGAGTGTACGGATGAGGAACTTAGATCAATGTATTATGAAGCTGGTGTACACGTTTGTAACTCTATAGATAACTTTGAAAGTGGGACTATGCCAATACTTGAATCTATCTATTGCGGTGTTCCTGTCATCACACGCAAAATTGGTCATGTGCCAGACTTTGCTGATGAATCAATTGTGATAAATGATCATGACCCAGATGACGTAGAACACCTAGTCAAGCTTATAAGGTCTACATTATATGAACCACTAGATAGCAAAAAAGGTACTTCATCAAAAACCATAGAAACCAAACTGCAAGACATGAGACAACAAGCGTGGTACTCGATCAAGCACATGAATCCTGAACGTAGGGCCTATATGTATCAAAGGTTATACCGAGAATTGCTTGATGACGAACCAGTGTCAGTCATTGTGCCTGTAGCCGGAAAAGAAGAAATAACCAGAGAAACATTAACATCTATAGCTAATCAAACCCATAAGAATATAGAGATCATTGTTATTGATGATGGTGAGGTTGACCAAGAGAAAAATATAATTGATTTTGCGGATACTGTCTCAATGCCAGTTCGTTATATTAGGCTAGGGGGCAAAGGGTATAACTTAGCAAAAGCTAGAAATATGGGAGCGATAGAATCTACCTCAGACATATTAGTATTTTGCGATCAACGCATGGTCATGGATAATGATTGTGTAGAGCAGTTTGCCGAGAACTTAAAACTAAATACGTGGCTGTATGGAAATAAAGGGGCAAAGAAAGACTTTATAGAAAATCTATCATGTATATATAGAAATGATTTTGTAAGGTTCGGAATGTTTAACGAACGAATAAATATGTACGGTGGTTTATCTCAGGAAACTAGAGTGAGAGCTAGACATCAAGGTATAAATATTGAGTTTATCGAGAACGCTAAAGCTATGCCTAGAGGCAAAAGTTCTAACAAGCGAATAAAGAAATACGAGATAATGCAAATGAAAAATATGTTGTTTAAGATTCAAGAGGGTTAATGTATAATATAACTGTGCAAGAAAACTATTTGAAATACCAACTCACAGCTATTTGTGAGGGTTGTGGAAAAACTATAACTAAGTACACAAAATACGGTAAGTGTAAAAGCTGTGTAAACAAAAACCGAAAAGGAAAAAGCAATAAAGGTGGTTGGAATCACAGTGCAGAATACAAAGAGAGAATGTCTAAGATGTTAAAAGGGCGTGTACTGAGTCAAGAAACAAGAAAAAAAATATCTTTGGCTCAAAAAAAGAGATTTGAACAACCAGAAGAACGACTCAAAGTCTCTATTGCACAAAAAGCACGACTGTCTAACCCAGAAAATCACCCGAACTGGAAAGGCGGAATTACACCTTACTTAAAAAAATTAAGAGCTTCTCAACAATATAAAGAATGGCGTTTAGCTGTGTTTGAAAGAGATAATTATACTTGCGTTTGGTGTGGCGATAACACTGGAGGTAACTTAAACGCAGACCATATAAAGCCCTTTGCATATTTTGAGGATTTGAGATTTGAATTAAGCAATGGTAGGACATTGTGCGTAGCTTGTCATCAAAAAACGCCTACTTTTGGGAATAGGAAACAATAATGATAGGAAAGGACAAGGCCACGGAAAAGCGACTTAGTATATTCGCAATTCCGTGGCACTAATCATATCGGACATCAGCACGAACAGCTTAAACTTGCAAAAAAGTACAATGTAAAGTTCAGTTATCTTAGAAACAACGTCAGGCGATGGAACAGATTTGCACCACGACCAGAGCCAACTACTTATCTGAATAAAGACCAATTTGAATGGGTGGATTACTATGAGCCTGGCAAGTACGATTTAGCTATTCTTAACTTAGACCAGCAATGTGTAAACCCCGATATAGGCAAAGGGCAGTTATATAGACAGCTAAATGAGGTTATAACAGACGTACCGAAAGTTGTAATAAATCACGGCACGCCTATGTATGACGAATATTGCGATGAAAACATGGTAATCAATGGCGGTACTGTTCAAACAAGACGAGGGGAAAAACACTTAGAGGGTATGAAAAAGATGATTAGCGATAACTTTATGATCGTTAATTCATACAAAGCGGTCGAGCGATGGGGATGGGGCTACCCGATTATTCATGGCATGGACAAAAATGAATGGATAGATTTACCTAAAGAGCCAAAAGTTGTTTGTAGTTTATCGCCTGGTGGATTAGATAAGTATTACAACCGAGCGTTACTTACTGCTATAAAAGGTGCGGTAAAAGAAAAGACTGGACTGGACATTATTCATACGAATGTTAATTATCATGTAGAAGATTGGCAGGATTATAAAGAGCTACTCGGCACTAGTTTAATTGCTATATATCCTTTCTTAGATAGTCCTATGCCTAGAAGTAGAACTGAATCAATGCTATCTGGAGCTTGCGTATTAACTTCCAAACACCACAACGCTGATGAGTTTATCGAGACAGGAGTTAATGGTTTTATAGTGCCAGATAACCCTATAAGTTATGCCGAAACCATACACAACCTAGTTAATTATTGTTATAAGGACACTATTAGGATAGGACAAGAGGGTAAAAAGACTGCCCAAAAACTATTTACAGTAGATCAGTACCTTGATGATTTATACCAATTATTAGTGCAAGTGGCTGACGGTAAAAGACCAGAATGGAATAATAAAAAGCGATGGGGCAAATGACAACTATACAACTCACAAAAGGCAAAGAAGCCATAATTGATAGCGACAAACTACCCGAACTGTCAAAGTATAAATGGCACTTCGATGGAAGATACCCACGAACATACATAAATGGCAAGCCAATTCGTATGCATAAATTACTTACAGGATTTGATATGACCGACCATATAAATCAAGACTGTCTCGATAACAGAAATAGCAATTTACGAGAAGCAGATAAGAGTCTTAATATGCATAATCGTGGCATACAACGTAATAATAAAACAGGATATAAAGGTGTTCACCAACGCAAGAATACGAAACGCTTTCAATCTTATATAAAGCTTAATGGCATAAGATATCATTTTGGATATTATGAAACAGCAATAGAAGCAGCTAATGTTTACGACCAAGTAGCTATGCAATTAGTGGGTAAAGAAATGGAGTTAAACATATGGTAGTCAAAGCTTTTACGATGGAAATGTTCCACGCAAAACAAAACGTGGGGAGTACAAAGATACGAGTACATAATCTTATTAAATACTGGCCAGACTTTAGTTTGTATCGTTACGGAGACTTGCCAGATGTAATGATTTTTCAAAAGGTTTATGTCGGCAAAGACTATAAGTTTCCTAAAACATTGCCCTGCATAAAGATACTAGACATTGCAGACCCAGATTGGTTAGATGGAATACCGATTAAAGAGACAGTGGACGCTATGAACGCTATTACTTGCCCGACAGAACCATTGGCTGAGTTTATTAGACAGCTAACCGACAAGCCAGTTCGAGTAATCAAAGACCGTTTTGATTTGACTGACTTTCCTAGTCGTAAAATACATAGAGGGCAAGCTAAAACTGTTGTATGGTTTGGTTATCATCATAATGCTAGTGCCTTAAAATTAGCGGTTCAAAGTATTGAGAGACGAGGGCTTAAATTAAAAGTAATTGCCGACCAAGATCCATTTGCTAGTCGCTGGGCAAGTAAACCAAGTGAGTTTGAGAATAACTATGAATTTGTTAAATACCGACCAGATACTGCATATCTTGAGATACAAAAAGCCGATATATGTGTACTACCTAAAATGAACCGACCACAAGATATATTCAAAAGTGAAAACAAAACAGTTATTGCACAGTTATTAGGGTTGCCAGTAGCGACTACTGCTGATGAATTAGATAAATTTATGACTGCCGAAGCTAGAACTAAAGCTATTGATACCGTTTATGATACTATTAGAAAAGAATATGACGTTAAATTAAGTATAAAACAATATAAGGACTTAATTGATGAGATTAAATCTAATAGCTGACAAGGTAACTGTGCGAGGTCCAAAGATAGACGGAAGCTTTGTCGTGAACCTAGAGCTAGGCGAGTATCAAAAAACTGTATTGGCTAACTTGTTAAATGAATTAGATTTTAACGAAATGGTAAAAGTTACTCTAGAACAGAAAACGGAGAAATCGGACTGATGGGTATTTATAAAGACGTTGAATTTGCGGAGTTTATAAAAGAAATCGAAAATGGTTCTATTGGCCATTGGCAAGAGATAGCGGAAGCATTAGATGTAGACCCTGACACAATTACAAAATGGAAAAAAACACCAGAAGCCATAGAAGCAAGGCGTAAAGGGATTGCGAAAGCACTTGCTGGTATGGAAAAAGCAGGTATAAAAGATTGGCGTATGTGGGCTGAGAAGTTAAAAATGTTGGGTGTCAGTACTACGGACAAATTAGAGGTTAAGGTTACTGATGCTCGCAAAGATGTGCTACTAAAATACGGTCTTAGCGAGGGTGATGATGTTGGACAAGCTAAAGAAGCTTAGAGCCGATCATCTTCGCATTCAGCACGATATTGTATTCTATCCGTATCAAGAACTTGTATCAGATAGGATACTTGAAGCGTTAATACAGAATCTTAGACTAACTTCGGGTGCTACCGAAGAAGATGTTAAGAAGCTGAAACTGATAGAGATACCCGTGGAGTTCAGTCGTCAATCGGGTAAGACCACAGCTATTGTATTCACAGTGGAGTTTATTCTAACGTGGCTATCGGTTTACTTTGACCGACAGATACATATCGCTATATTCGCACCGCAAATTGAGCAAGCTAAGACTGACTTCGATAGATTAAAAGTAGCGTTGAGGCGTATAAAAGAAATGGTAGTAGTAGACGAAGCTACAGCTAAGATTATCAAAGAGCAAGAGAATTCTAAGACCTTAGTATTGCCGGACGGCTCATCTTGCTATATCGCACCTGTTAGTAAGACATCACGACCTGAATCTAAGACCCTAGATTTGATGATATTTGAGGAGTCGCAAGATATGGACGACCAGATTGTTAAAGAGAGTATCTGGCCTATTGGTGCAAGCACTAACGCACCTAGAGTTTATATAGGCACAGCCGGAACTCAGATTTGTTACTTTTATAGATTAGGGCAAACTGGCGGACTTAAATTATATTTCGAGGATATAGCTAAACAAAGGCGTGAGGTTTACGAGAGGACTAATGACGCTAAACATTTAGTGTATGAGCAAACCGTAAGACAAGAGATTGAGCGTTCGGGATTAGATAGCGATGAGATACAGCGACCGTATTTTGGTAAGTGGCTTATTGGAACTGGACAGTTCACTACTCAGGAAGAACTAGACAAGCTTTATGCAGAAAGAGGGTGTGCTTATAGGAATGAAAAGGATTATTGTTTTGCTGGTATTGATGTAGCAAAACACCCAGATAGTACAGTAGTAACTATTATCCGTTGGAATGAAGAAAAAAAGATTAAAGAAATACTCAACTGGTTAGAACTGCGAGGTGAGAATTACCAAGACCAGTTTGATATAATAAAAGATTTTCTAGGAAATTATAACGTAGTGGCACTGGGTATTGACAGCACAGGAGTAGGTGATCCAGTAACCGATATGTTCATAAGTGACACACGTTTTCAAGATGAGAATAGCGGTTTATATGCTATTAAGTTTAGTGCCGTTTCTAAAGATAATATGTATCGTAATCTTAAATTATCTATTCAGGGGTTGTTGACGACACTACCAAAACAGGATAAAAAACATGGTGAGAAGTTCCGACAACAAATGTTGGATCTTCAGCAACAATATAATGGTCAGATACTTAAGGTTAATCACCCAGATAGTCCTGATGCACATGATGATTATTGTTTTGTTGCTGGAACACAAATACTTACTAAAAATGGGAACAAGAACATAGAGGATATTGATATTGGCGATATGGTTTTGACTCGCAAAGGATACAAAGCTGTAACAGCCATAGGTCATCGTCAATCAAAAGTAATGTCACGATTTGGCTTCACAGGGACGCCAGATCACCCATTTATAACGGCTAAAGGCATAAAAAGGTTTGATGAACTACGAGTCAGTGATAAAATACATGTATGGAACGAGAAACTATCCAATATAGAGGTAAAAAGTATCACCGATACCCTCAATCAAAGCGTAGACAGCTCAGAGTATATTACTGGAGACACGACAAGTGGAAAGAACCACCAGTCGCACTTCATAGGCAAATATATATTGATAACTACGGAGAAATACCGCAGGGCTATGTTATCCATCACCTTGATCATAATCCGCTTAATAACAACCCTACAAATCTTAGGTGCGAGACAAGAGGCTATCATCAGTTGCACCATGCCTCTGAACCAAAACGTGTTGCAGTCGCAAAACTCAGTATTAAAAAGGCACAGCAAGAAGCGAAGAAATGGCATGGTTCGCCAGAGGGGTTGGCATGGCATAAAGAACATGCTAAGAACAGTATCCTCAAAAGAGTCAACCGACCAAGAAACAAAAAAGGACAGTACTTACCAGACAGTCTATAACTTACAGGTTATTGACGAACACGAATACTTTGCTAACAATGTACTTGTCCACAACTGCGACTCATGGGCGTTAGCTGAATGGGCATATGCAAGATGGAGTGAAAGCAAGGTATCAATAGCTACCGTTACGGTATCTCAAGATAAAGAGAGGGAAGTCGTTAGAGACAAAAAAGGTCAAGTGACCGATTACTGGCCTGAATAAAATTATGAAATTAAATCTACCGATCATAGGCGAAGTTAGAACAGGCAAAGATGCACAACAGGATATTGTCGAGGTTATAAAAGAAGTACAAAAGAAAGCGAAGTCCGTAACAGGTGGTTTTTTAGATTTTAGCACTAAAGAATTAGTTGATGAGACTCAAGTTAGCTCTAAAGTATTAGAGGCTAACAAAGGCTGGGTATATAGGAACAATGACGTTATTGCCAAAGAAGTAGCTAATATTGAGTTTGAATTATACAAAGTCCGTACTGTTCGTGATGAAGTGGTCTATGATCGTATCTATTCACACCCATTATTAGATGCACTAGATAAGTTCAACGAGTTTACAAGTTCATACGATGGGTTTTATACCACTCAGAGCCACAGAAAGCTTGCTGGTGATGCATTTTGGTACGTTGAGCGTACTGGACTGCAAATCAATAATATATTCATTCTACCGCCTGATAAAGTTACTATAAATCTGGGCAAAGCTGAGGGAAGCCAAAGAATTATTCAAGGCTACACTTATAAAGATACAATCAAAGGTGAGCCAGTTGAGATTAAATACGCACCTGATGAAATAATACACTTTAGAGTGCCTGATCCTAAAAACTTCTATAGAGGTAAAAGTGCAGTTATGGCAGCCGCTGAAGCTATTGACACTGATACAATGGCGATTGAAGCTAATAAGAAACTGTTTGAGCGTGGGCTTATAGCACAGTTAATGTTGACTACTGATAAAAGCTTAACAGATGAACAGCTAAAACAACTCCACTCAGAGTTTAGGAATACATACGGTGGTGTAGAGAATGCCTACAAAGTACCTATATTTGGTGGTGGTATTAAGCCAGAAAATGTACAGATGTCTAATAAAGATGCTCAGTTCTTAGAGCAACAGCAATGGCTTAGAGACAAGATCATGGTTATTTTTGGAAACACTAAAGCCGTGTTGGGTATAACAGAAGATGTTAATAGGGCTAATGCTGAAGCTTCACTCTTATCTTGGATGCGATCCACGGTAAGACCAGACATGAAAGGGATATGCGATACGCTTAACGAATTTTTAGTACCGTTGTATGGTGACAATCTGCTACTAGGCTTTTGCGATCCTGTACAAGAAGATGAGACCGATCACATAAACGAAGTTAAGTCGTTAGTTGATGCAAATATAATAACTGTAAACGAAGCCAGAGAAGATTTAGGATATGATCCTATTAAGGGAGGTGATGAGTTAAGATCAGAAGCTCAAGTTATACCACCAGCACTCAGATACGTTAATACTAATAGAGTTGTAAGAAAGTATCAGGCTAAAGCTAACGAATATAAAAGGCTAAAAGAGTTGGCAAGACCTATTGCTACAAAGATGATTAAAAGCAAGAATGTGCCGGAAAAGTTTGTGCCTAGGGTATTGCCAGAGAAGATGGCTAATTATACTAAACGTCACCGGACTATTGTCGAGACAGCCGAAGCTATATTTGCCGATAAGGTGGTGAGCTTTATAAATCGGTTAGTAGACAAGGCATTAGAAAACGTGCCTAATGAAGTAACCGATATGCAAAAGAAAGAGTTGTTTGATAATGATCAAATGATCGTTGAGGCAACCCTAGATTTTGAGCCTATACTAACTCAGGTGGCTACGCAGTCTGGTATTGAAGCGATTAAACTTGTTAATGAAGAACACATATTCAAACCAGCTAATATGCAGAAAGCCGTCAAAGAACGTGTTGAAAAGTTTGCCAAGTCAATGATTGAGACCGATAAAGATAAGCTAATAGATATCATAACCGATGGCGTAAGGGGCGGTAGCTCTATACCAGAAATTTCAACTAGGATAAGAGATACCTTTGCGGATTACTCTAAGACTCAATCAGACAGAATTGTTAGAACAGAAGTTGCTAACGCTGCTAGTACTGCTCAAATAGATGCGTGGAAACAAACAGGGGTAGTTGAGGGCAAAGAATGGATAACAAGCGATCCATGCCCTGAATGTGAGCCTTATGATGGTGAGGTAGTAGGCCTAGACAAAAACTTTTATAGTGCAAGTGAATTCGCAGAGGGCGATCCACCGCTTCACCCTAACTGTAAATGTGCAATCGTCCCAGTTATCGATATGGAACGTAGTGCCAGTGCTGATATTAAAGTTAAACGATTAGAAGATAAGCTTGAGAATACCGTAGATAAAAGTGACTTGGAAAAAGTAAAGGCAGAACTAGATAAAGCTAAAAAAGCCGAAGCTAAACTCAAAAGACAAAATAAAAAGCTTGAACAAGAGAAATCTGAACTGGAGAGCTTTTTAGATGAATCGTAAGATAGAATTAGCTAAGAAGAAAAAAGAAATATTAGCTAGACAGCAGGAACTTACGGCTAAAGAGATTAAAGCTCGACAAAGTTTGCTAGATGCTACTAAAAAACTTTACGATTTAATCAATGGTCAAGAACAATATGACTTTACGAAGCTAGAAAAACAGCTAGAAAAGATAGACAAAAGTCTCGATCTGTCTAAATACTTTACGAACTTGGAGAGGTCAATCAAAGACAACTCACCTCATGCTCAAGTCACTAAAACAAAAATACAGGACTTCTCCAAGTTATTAGAAGCCATTGCAAAAAACAAACCAATTCCTTTTAGTATCGATTTAACAAGGCTAGAAAAAGCTGTTGTTAGTATTGAGCAATATATACAAAACAATTCTGGGCCTAGTGATCAGGGTGCGGAGAACTACCAACCTGTTAGGCGTGTGCTGAAAGTAGGCAATAGGTTTATATTTGACGATAACTTTACTAATGCTGGTGGCGGTGGCGGTGGGGGGAGTAGCACTGTTGGATTAACGAACGCAGAATTGAGAGCTACACCTGTTCCAGTAAGCATGAGTAGCGATATTGAAATTGGTGCGGTTGAACTTAAAAACGGAACTGATGACACTAGAGCCACAGTTACAGCTGGCAACGCTCTAAAAGTAGACGGAAGCGGAGTTACACAACCTATTAGCGGAAGTGTTACTGCAATCGCACAGCCTGGAGTTGATATCGGTGATGTAACGGTAAACAACACCACTGCTAACCCTGTACCAGTGCAACCACCGTTATCTGGCTACTTAAATGTATCAATCGACCAGACTGGTAACAATAACGCTGTTGATGTACTGACAATGCCAACTGTTACTGAAACTAATAGCGGTGCTATTAAAACTGCAGTTGAAACTATAGACAACGCTGTATCAGGAGCTGGATTTAACATCACTCAATTTGCTGGCACGAATAACGCAGTCGGTTCAGGAACAGCCACAGGAGCATTAAGAGTAGAACTCCCTACTAATGGAACGGGCACAGTAGGATTGAACGCTGGTACAAATGCTATCGGTAAACTATCCGCTAACTCAGGCGTAGACATAGGTGATGTAGATGTCACGAGTGCTGTATCAAGCACTCTAGACCATGGTTCAAATCTCGATATAGATACTTCAGCAGAACAAATCACCTCTACATCTTTTGCTTGTAAGTTTGGAGTAACTCTAAAAGCAGACATAACAAATACTGGAATTATCTATATAGGTAATTCTGATGTGACCGCAGGTACTACCGCAGCCACAGATGGCTTTCCACTATCGGCAGGTGAAACTTTAACCCTAGAAGTTACCAACGCAAATATCCCTTACGCTATCGCATCAGCTAACAACCAAAAGATTTATTGGGTAGGAGTGTAAATGCCAAAAGCTACTGTCATTAAACCCCAATCCTACGATGTATTTATCTACAATTCGGCAGGCTCTCAGACTGGCAACCGTTTTAACTCTTGGTCTAATCTAATGACCGCTATTGCTAAACAAGAGGGCGCTAAGACAATCTATTTTGAACAAGACGAAACTATACCAGCAGGAAGTTGGAATTTGGACTATGTAACACTTAAAGGTAATGGACTTGAATATAACGCAGGTGGGTTTACTATTACTTTTGGTGATAGCACCACAATCTCATCTTGGTTAAACCCTAGTTTTAACTCATTACTTCTAAAATCTACTTCAACGACAGGGCATATATGTACATTCACCTACGCATTTAACCTGCTTTGCGATACAGTATCAAATGTACAGTCATCATCAAGTTATGAGTTTTTTGCCAGCTCTTACGCAGGGCAAAATATCATAGCACTTCGTAACTCGGCTAGGTGGTTACTAGTCGGTGGCTCAACAAAAGAGCTATTTAAGTTTACTGGTTCAGCTTTCGCTCAACAAGTAATTCTATTGAGAGGTGATGGTGCAGTAGTCCAGAACAACACACTCTCAAGCACAAACTCACAAATACTTATTGATATTATTGGCTCGGTGAACCAAAACCTAGCCTCTTACCCCTCTACCCACTCTGGCTTCACCACAGGCTTTTTTCTACCACTTACTCTAACTAATGTAGCGGCACTGGCTTATTACACCAAAACTAAGGCAGTAGCCGATAGCCCATACACGCTTTTATCAGAAGATGGCTATTTGAGAGCTAATGCGGTTGGCGGAAATATGACCGTAAATCTACCCGCAGCAGTAGGTAATGGTAGGCTAGTAACAGTTACTAAGACCGACACATCTGCCTATACGGTTACACTAGATGGTAATGGTAGCGAAACTATAGACGGGGCCACTACTAAGGTATTAACTCTACCAAATGAAAGTATACAGATGATTGACGCTGCTGCTGGAGTTTGGGAAACCATAAATAACGATATTGGTATGTCATCTGGAACATACACACCAACCCTAACTAATGTCACTAATATATCGGCTTCAACCGCATATGCCTGTCAATATATGCGGGTCGGAAATGTATGCACCGTATCTGGTAAGGTAGATATTGACCCAACAGCCGCAGGTGCTATAGAACTTGGTATGTCACTACCCATAGCTTCTAACCTAGCGGCACAAGAGCAATGTGCTGGTACTGTTGTTGGTGTGACTGCACTAGATGACGCACTTTGGGTAGAGGGTGACGCAACTAATAATAGAGCTGCTATTAAATGTACTGCTATTGGTGTGGCCAATCACTCGAACTACTTTACATTTACTTATCTAATAATATAGGAGTTGATATGCACGACATAACTAAACTAAAACCAATCCACCAAAAAATGTACCAAGAGTTTGTAAGTAGCGAGTACACACCCAATGAAGTACCTGATGAGTTATACAATGTTTGGCTAACCCTAGCTGGCATACCAGAAAAAGACTGGGGTAAACCAGAAACTATTGATGCAGTTCAGCAGGTTGTTGACGAGAATATAAAATAAGGTTTACTTATAACAGTAAAGGGACAATATGAATCAATTATATACAAAAGCACAAATCAAAGAAAAAGCAGAAGGTGAATTTACCGCAATAGCTTCTAGCGAGATAGAAGATCGTCAAGGTGAGATAGTAAGACAGACTGGGTGGAATTTGAAAAACTTCAAAAACAACCCCGTGCTTCTTTATATGCATGATCATACTAAGCCAATCGGTAAAGCAACTAGAGTTTGGCTTGATAAGTCTGGTGCTAGTCCAATGTTAAAGTTTAAAGGTTTTATATCGGATGCAACAGAGGAACTAAAAGGTTATAGAAAGCTGGTGGAAGATGGTATATTAAACTCTTTTTCTGTCGGTTTCAGACCGCTTGAGATGGATGGTAACGAGATAACTAAAGCTGAGTTGTTTGAAATATCCCTTGTATCAGTGCCAGCAAACCCAGAGGCTAGACTATTAGCTGTTAAAAGCCTTGAAGACGGTGGGTTCAAATCGGAAGTTATAAATAAAATAGTAGGAGATGATGATGAGGATATGGAATCGCTTAAAGCAGAACTCAAAGAAGCTAAAGAATTGGCTAGAGAAGCGTTAGAGCAAGCTAATATTGCGGTAAAGGGGTTGCAATACCTCGCACCGCAAAGGTCGAAGCAGGAAATCGTTAGCAAGAGATTGCAGTCAGCAAAATTGCTGGCTAGGGTTTCGGACAAACTAATTGTTGAGTCCAAAAGTCCGAAGACGGTTGACCATGCAAAACTAATAAAGAGAACTAGTGAAAAGCTAATCTCGGAACTTAAAGGAGACTTATAATGGGTCTATTAAAAGAACTTAGAGAAAAGCAAGCAGCAGGTACAATTACTGACGAAGAAGTTAAGCAATTGCAAGCTATCGAGGCTGATATAAAAGCCGAAGAAAGCAATGAATCTGATGACGAAAAAGCTATCGAGGACTTAGCTACTAAATTAGCTGACAAAGCTAATAGCCAAGTTGACGAAAAACTTAATCGTATGGAAGAAATCATCAGCAAACTTAGCGACAAACCAGAAGTAAAAGTAGTCCAGACTGGTAGCGACAAAACTATTGTTGATGCCGAAATGGGTGAAGTATCTGTCAAAAAACTAGAAGAAGTCACAGTTGAAATTGCAGACCGTAAGCAACGTGGTAAACAAAACACCATGATAAGCAAAAAGTCTATTCACTTCGTTGAGGCAATGATCCGACAAGACCGCCAGAAGCTACAAGTGCTCGTTGAGGGTACAGCAGCAAGTGGTGGATATCTTGTACCGGAAGAATTCGCTAATATGATCGTTGAAGATAGACGAGATGCAACAATCATGCGACAGTTAGCTACAGTAATACCTGTATCCACTGACACATTCCACTTGCCAACTCTAGCAAGCCGACCTAAAACATTCTGGCGTTCAGAAACCGCAGTTAAGAACTCATCTACTGCTCAATTTGGCGAGATTGTTTTGACACCTTACTCTCTTGCATCTATTGTACCCCTTTCAAACGAATTGGTTGCTGATGCAAGTCTTGGTACAGGTGGTTCTATCGTAAGCATGATTGCTGGCCTTATGGGTACAGCTCTTGCTGAAGAAGAAGATAAAGCTTTCTGGACTGGTAACGGTTCAGGCAAACCAACTGGAATCGACAACTACTCATTTACTACTCTAACCGCAGGATTAACAGATGCCTCACGTGCAGATACGTTAATTCAGGCACTTTACAAGTTGCCACAAGGTTACAGAGGAAATGCAGTTGTTGTTGCCAACAAAAACACTTGGGCTAAGATTGCTACCCTTAAGGATAACAACAACCAATACCTATTAACTGGTCTTGGAAACAGCCCTACACCTGTACTACGAGGTCGACCTATTTACGAACAGAACGACATCGGAGATGGTAAAGCGTTTATTGGAGACTTCCGTGACTACTACATTGCAGATCGACAAGGAATCACAGTTGATGTATCAACTGAGGCTACTGTGGGCGGATCGTCAGCTTTTGAAAAGAACTTGACTTTCGTTCGTGTTGAATCTCGTGTAGACGGTGAACTTGCCCTAACCAACGGAATCGTTGAAGTTGGTGGCTTGGGAACAGTCTAGTTTAGCTTGTTAATCACGACATAAAATCGTGTAGGTTACGCTGGCTAACCTGAGTGGTAAGCCCACAGCCAGTAATAGGTTATATATGATAAGAATTAAGATAATTAAACCTCATAAAGAATATAAAGTTGGTGAAACAGTTTACGTTACTCCAAACATTGCTCACGATCTTATAGATGGTGGCTTCGGGGAGAAAACAAAAGACATGACAGCAACAGATTATAGGACAAGCAATGGCACAGCTACTAAGCTACAGTCTCGCAACAGTCGCAGATGTTAAAGAATCTTTAGGAATTGACGCTGGCGATACTTCTAAAGATAATTTGATTATCCGCAAAATAAATCAAGCTACTTTATATATTGAGAGCTATTGCTCGTTGCCACGAGACCATCACTTTGCCCTGACTACTTATACTAACGAAGAATATGACGGTGTCGGCAAAAACACTATTGTATTAAAAATGCGACCAGTGGTGTCTCTAACATCTTTTCAAGGTCGCAACTCGGTAACCTCTGATGGTACATTCGATAATATTGAAAGCGAATTATACTTTACGGACTTAAACGCTGGCGTTATTGAATTATTATTTACTACCACTCATAGCTGGAATATGTATAGAGTTACTTACTCGGCTGGTTATTCTACTATTCCATTTGATTTATCTGAAGCTTGTGTAACATTAGCTTGTTTTTATGTGGAGAACTCGGCAAGCGGTACGGCTGTTAAAAAGAAACAAGAGGGACAACGCTCTATTGAATACTTCCAAAACTCTGGCGGTGGTACTGGTGACTCGGTAATTGACCAGTTAGGAATTGATGATCTATTGTCTCGCTATAAACAGTACAACTTGAGTGATACAAAATGACAATGCACTTCCCTACGTCTAGCATAGAAATCTTCCGTAAGAGACGTATAGGGGCTACAAACCGTTATTCTATGTCGGCTACACTTACTGCCTATAACGCCGATATACAGCCTGAGGGCAACCCAGAACGTGTAGGAATGGATGCTTATAGGTATGGTACTGTCTGGACTGCTTTTGTGGATACTTCTGTGGATATTCGTGAGGGCGATGAAGTGCATATTATAGATACCGATAAAGTTTACTCCGTTAAAGGCGTAATAGAATACGCTGGTGCTAACTTGCAAGACCATAAAGAACTTACGTTGGTTAGTCAGGACGGTCAAATATGAATGTAAACGTAGAGATCAAGAATATTGAGCAAATAAAGAGTGCGTTTAGGCGAGCTCCATATTTAATGACTAAAAACTTATCGGGTGCTATTAGACGAGTATCGCTCAATATACAAAGACAGTCAATGAAAATAACTCCTGTTAAAACAGGATTTTTAAGACGTTCACACACAACTACGTTTGAGACTGGATTACGAGCCACTGTACAACCAACCGCCAGCTATGCTGGGTTTGTACATGAGGGTACTAGGTTTATGCAAGCCAGACCGTTCTTGGCTGATGCGGTAGAAATAACACAAGGCTTTACTGATACTGAGTTCGAGAAAGCTGTACAAGATACACTAGATACGATTGGGAGGGCTGTATGAGTATCTATTCTGCGATGAGCGAGATAAAGAAACAGATTATAACTAAGATTCAGGCTTTAGATTCTGTTCAAAAAGTATACCCTGCCGAAGTGCCAAATCCAAAGGGCTGGCCGTGTGTATTTGTTACTGTCGCTGATCTTGAGGGGGAGTTTAGCTCAAACGCTGAGAACTCTAGGATATATGCTTATAACGTAGTTATATTATTTTCTGAGGGGCAAAACTTTGTAGCCGAGACTGAGTATGAAAGATTAGACTATACCGAAAGAGTAGTTGGCGAGGTTGTTGACGAAATAATAAATGCAGTTGATACTGACTTTGAGCTAGACAGCTTGCCAAACGACACCACCGTATTGTTTGTAAACGCAGCAGATTGTATCTGGGGGCGTTACCAATACGAGGGAGGCATAGCCAAAGCAGCACAAGTAACATTAAAGGTTTATACGGAAGTAACCGTTGTATAAGGAGAAAGATAAATGACAAAATTTGCCGGTAGACGAGGAAGCCTTGCACTAGCGATAGAAGATTCACGAGGAGTGCCACCTACTTCTAGTTCTGATTACTTCTGGGTGCCTTTTGCTACCATGAGTTTCAAAGATACTGTTGAAGAAGCTAGAGAAGATCAAGGTATGGGTAAAATTGCTGATGGCGACTCCAAATATGTAGTAATGAAAATGGGTGAGGGTGAAGTCGAAGCCCAATTGTATGACAAGGCTCTAGGGGTTATTCTTACTGGAGTTTTGGGTGCGATACCTACGCCTACAGGCGGAAATCCTTACACACATACATATACTTTGGCTAATACTAACCAACACCAAAGTGTATCTCTATACTGGAGTGATCCTGATCGTAGTGATATGTACAAACTTGGGATGGTTGATAGTTTTCAAGTAAGCGTTGAGCCTAGCGGAATAGTTAATTACACAATAGGATTTAAATCAAAAACTGCTGATGAGTGGACAAGCATTACACCAGTGTTTACATCACTTGGTTCTAAGTTCTTGCACCAGCACCTTAGTGTTAAGTTAGCTGCTAACGTGGGAGCATTATCAGCCGCCACTGCTATATCTTTGAAAAACTTAGAATTTACTATAAACAAAAACACAATGTTTGATTCAGTAATGGGAACAGTAGAGCCAGAAGATGTGTTAAACCAACAGATTAGTGTTGAGGGTACATTAGAACTAAACCTAGAAAGCGATACTTATCGAGACTATATGCTAGATGGCACATACCGGGCAATGGAAATTAAGCTAAATGGTGGTACAAGCTCAATCCTAACCCTACAATTCCCTAGAGTAGACTTCAGCGAATGGGAGCCTGACTACAGCCTTAATGAGATTGCTAAACAATCTATTAACTTCAAATGTAATTATGACGCAGCTAATGCGTTAGACATAATCTCAACTTGTACGCTAGTGAATACTCAGACAACCTACGCATAGAATATAAATAAGAAAGGAGCGTTGTTATGCAACGTGGAAAAACAACAAAGATAACAGTCTATGAGGACTCGCCTACATCTGTTTCAAGCAGTATGTACGGTGCTAATCTAGACTGTTTTGCTTTTAACGTGGGGTATATTGCTAGTAAAAGCCCAACGCTGGCACAGGAGTTGATTAAGTTATACGAAAAATGTAAAAAATTAAGGAGTAAATAATGGCTAATATTTTAATAAAAAGAAAAGTAACGCTGGATTTTCTAGGCGATGAATACAAAGATTCTTATTTAGTATTTAAAGCTGTGCCTGTTGTGGCATATAACGATTTGGTCGCAAGAATAGATTCAGTATCAGGCAATCAGGAATCAATGGTTGAGATCATAAAAATATTAGAGGAGTACTTTGTTGATGGGGTATTCAATAATGAGAAAGTATTAAAAGAAGATATTAAACAATTTGACGGCGATACTATACTGAAATGTTTTGAAACGTTGACTGGACAAACTAAAAATGAGGCTGGCGGTTTAGAACTTGACCCAAAAGACGTGCCGTCATCGACAACTACATCTACAACGGAAGCGGATATAGCGAAGAAGTAATTAAATTTCAATATCGAAAGTTGTTTGGCATGACGGAAGCAGAATTAGAACAAGAACCTGTAGATACATTCTATACAAATTTGTATATATATGCTCAAATGAATGAGAAACAAAGGATAGAAGCGAAACATGGCTAATGCAGAGATTAAAGCAGTAATAACCGCAGAAGATAGGGCAAGTGCGACACTTGCAAATTTTGGTAGAAAAGCTGGTGGTATTGGGAATACTGTTAAAAAAAGTTTAAAACTTGCTGCTGTAGGAATTGCTGCTGCTGGTGCGGCTGCTATTGCATTTGGTGTCTCAAGTGTCAAGTCTTATCAAGAATCTGAAAATGCACTTGCACAATTAAATGCTGTTCTAAAATCAACACGAGGTATAGCAAAAGTATCTGCTAAATCTGCCATTAGTTTAGCTAACTCATTGCAAAAGGTTACTAGATACTCAGACGAGCAAGTCCTTTCAGCCGAGAATATGCTTTTAACATTTACTAAAATTAGCAAAGACGTATTCCCTGATACAACCAAAGCTGTATTGGATATGTCAACTGCAATGGGAACAGACTTAAAATCTACTGCAATACAAGTTGGTAAAGCAATGCAAGATCCAGTTAGAGGAGTTACGGCTTTACAGCGTGTTGGGGTTAGACTATCTGATAGCCAAAAAGAGCTTGTTAAAAACTTAGTGGCAACAGGTAAAACTGCTGAAGCACAAAAGATAATATTAAAAGAACTACAAACTGAGTTTGGTGGAAGTGCTGAAGCTGCTGGTAAGACATTTGCTGGTCAGTTAGATATTTTAAAAAATCAATTTGACGAAGTAAAAGAGAGTATAGGAAAGACAATAGTCGATGCCATAATTCCGCTAATGTCAAAGTTAGCAGAATTTGTGGCTTCTGATCAATTTCAAGCATGGCTAGCTAGGGTTAATCAGTGGATAAGCGTAAACCTGCCTTTGGCGATAAACTACGTTGTTAATACTTTGATACCCAACCTTATCAATATATTTAATGTTGTTTGGCCTGTAATAAAAACTGTTGTAGTTTGGCTGGGTAAATTTGTAAATTTTTTAGCAGACCACGAATGGGCTGTATGGGCTTTTATCGGCGTACTAGGAGCTATGAAAGCAGCTTTTGTAATCACTGGAGTTATTGCTAGGTTTAGGGCTGGATTAGCAGCTGCCAGAGCAGCGTATACTCTAACATCGGTAGTGTTATCAACTCCTATAGCAATAACAATATTGGTGGGAGCTGCACTAATTGCTATGGGATTGATAATAGCCAAAGCAAAAGAAACTATGGGGGTGTTAGACCAGCTAGGTGATGCACAAAGAAATTCTGGAAGCTCTTTTGATACATCAGTATCAGGCTTAAGAAAACTAGCAAAAAGTGGAACTCCTGCACAAAAAGCCAGAGCAAAAAAACTGCTTGCAAATCCTGGCCTTTATAACCGTTCAAGCGACAAAGGTGCTGGTTGGGCTACTGGTGGTTATACTGGTAGAGGTAGTGCTAATGATGTAGCTGGGATTGTTCATAAAGGGGAATATGTTTTGCCCAAACCTATGGTCGATCAAAACACAGGTAAGCCCAAATTGATGGGTGGAGTAACAAACATCAATATCACTGTACCGATGATGACTGGCTCGGCTAATGAAAGACGAAAGGTGGCTAGAATGTTAATTAAAGATATACAAGACATAGCACAAATGAACGGTAAGAGCGTTACTGATATGATGAGTTCTAATTATGGATTGGTAACTTAAATGGCATATATTTTAGGTGGTAGCACTATCAAAAGCCCGAGTTCTTTTAAAGAGACTAACTCTACGCAAGTCGCTCAAAACAGGACACTAGATGGAACTATCTCAAGAGATTACTTTGGAGACAATAAACGTGTATGGGTATTGGATTATCAGAATACAAAAAAAGCGTCTTACGATACAATCAAAACAATCTATGATTCGTATTTGTCTACAGCTACGGCTAAAACATTTCAGTCTACTGAAACTAACTATACTATCGCTTCAACTAACGTACATATAGATTTACTAGAACGTGGCTTTAGCGTTAAGGGTGAAGATTATATTTCAGACTTTTCGTTAATATTGACAGAGGCGTAAAATGCAAAGTGTAACTAACGCTTTTACAGCCGAAGAAAAAGATACGGTAAGAAGTCCATCTCATTCTCTTTTAATGAGCTGGAACAAGTTTGATTTGTCAGGCAACATTACTTTTACTATTGGTGTATCTGCTATAGGTGGCAATGATGTGATTGGTGCTAATCCCGGCGGTATTGGAAACCCTGGGCAATGGCAATACACCGACGATTCAGATTATGTAATGGGTTTAGAGTGGGAACGCCAATTAAATATCCCGACTGGTGGACTTACTAAAGCTTTTTCGGAAGTTGAATTAGATAATACCTCTGGGCGGTACTTGCCTGATTATATGGGTGGAACAAGTGCCATATTTACATCTGTATTACCTAAAAGACCACAGATAATCAATGCGGGTTTTAGTGATGTAAATATACCGCAGTTTGCAGGGTTACTTAATAAACAACCGACTGTCAATCTTGGTAATAAAACAGTTAATTTACAGGCTGACGATTATCTAGCTTATTTTGAAAACAAGTTTGTCGATGAAACAAGTATGTTCACTGGAGTTACCACTGATACTTTAATTGAAACTATGTTTCAACAGGCAGGTATGGCTACCGCACAGTATGATCTAGATACAGGCTTGAATGAGATACCGTTTACTATAATTGAAAGCGGTGCAAAGATGTCTGACGTTTTATCAGAGTTAGCGATGGCTGAAAATGGTCATATATTCCAAGATGAGGAGGGAGTTTTTAAGTTTTGGAACAGACAGAAGTTTTATAACACACCGTATAATCAAGTACAAAAAATACTTTTAACTTCTCAGGTTATAAATGTTGAAAGCCCTAATGAAGATCATATTATAAACGTAGTAGAAGTTAGTGCTGATATATGGCAAAAAAGGGCAACACAACAGATATTTAGTTTGTCGGGTACTGTTGAGATTATTGCCAACCAAGATACTGAGTTTTGGGCTAATTTAGACGACCCAGTACTTCAAGTTACTTCACAATCTATAACTGGCAATACATTAGAAGATGGTACAGGCTCGGCTATAACTATTACTGTTAAAAATAGACAAGTATTTTCACAGGCTGTTAAATACGTCTTAACAGCACCGACTACTGGCTATATAACAGCGTTTACTATAAACGGGCGTTCGGCAATAGTTGGCGAGTCATTTGTTAGCAGGCTAAAAGATGATTCATCAGTTACAGCTTTTCAGGAAAGACCACTGACTATCAATAATAAATATATACAGAATAGAACGTGGGCTAACAGTTACTCACAAGTTATACTAGATAGATTTTCAGAGCCAGATAACATATTAAAGATTAGCATTCGTGCCATACCAGAACTTCAATTAGGTGATTTAATTAGTTGGCAAGGTCATTATTGGCGTATCTATTCGATACGAGCAACGCTAGATCAAGGAGTTGGCTTTGTGCAAGACTTATTACTTGTTAAGCCACGGCTGGATTCATACTTCACTATTGGTGTATCTGAAATTGGCGGAGTTGATCAGATAGCCGCTTAATGGGTTATTGACGTTAATCATAAAAAGTATATAAAGGAGTTATATGAACGTTAAAGAATATAAAGTTACTTGCCTTAAATGCAAAAACTTTAATATCGTACCAATAGCTGATGATAGAAATGTAATGTGGAAAACTGCCGACAGAATTATCTCGGCACGTTTTAGGTTAGATGGACAGTGGGGTTGGCAATGTGTTTGCGGAAACAATAATCTTTTAACTGAACAAGAAGATAGATACATTGAAAATAAGCAAAGCCCAGACCCTAAACAGATAAATGATATTATTAAAAATTTAATACCAGACAATAGAAAATTGTTTGAGATGAGGAGTATATGATTAACTGCGGTTGTGGTTGTGGCAATCAGTTAGATCGTTACGACTCAAGGGGTCGTGAACGTAAGTATCTGCATGGTCATGCTGGGCGAGTTGTAAGAGTTTTTGTTGATTGTTTCTGTGGTTGCGGTACTACATTCCTTGCAAAACCAAGTCAGAATCGAAAATATGTTAAAAATCACCAAAACAGTATTATCGGGTTTCGAAAAGGATATATACCTCACAACAAAGGCAAACATTATATGCCAAAGAATATAAAGGATTTTATTGAGGGTGGTAAAAAAACACAATTCAAAAAGGGTCAATTGTCTGGTTCGAAACATCACAACTGGTCTGGCGGTATTACTCCAGAGAGAGTTAAGATAAGAAACTCGCAACAGAGTGTGCAGTGGCGAAAAAACGTGTTTGAACGTGACGACTATACTTGTGTTCTGTGCAATAAACGTGGTGGAGACATAGTTGCCGACCATATTAAGGGGTTTGCATTACACCCAAAACTTAGGTTTGATTTAGACAACGGAAGAACACTGTGTGCAGACTGTAATTATGTATCGACATATCAATTAAAAGAATGGAAAGTGAGGTAAAATGAGTTATCAATCATGGTCGGTTGTATTTTCAGAACAACCTAGTGCCGCTAAATGGAATATATTAGGAACTAATGACAGTACGTTTAATACGTTACTAGGAACTTATGGGGTGAAAAATCCGTATTGTTTTAGAGCTTATGACTCAGCAGGTACTACTCTGACAGATGCAATAGTAACTAAGATTAACCTTGCCACCGAAGAATACGACTACAACAATAATTTTACAGGGAGTACATACACTTGTCCTGTTGCAGGTGTCTACCATTTCGATGGAAGATTCTCGCTGGGTACTACTAGTGGAGCTTCATTAGGATTAGCATTTATTTATAAAAATGGTACGTCAGCAATCAGAGGAGGTGCTTACCTGCCAACATCAAATTTTGGTTTTGCTGTAGGCGGAGACCTACTTTGTGCCGCTGGAGATACGATAGAACTTTACGGCTTCCAAGATTCTGCTGGAAACGAGGCAACTACGACTGGAAGTGCAGAAACATTTCTTAGTGGACACCTAGTACACGCAGTATAGGACTATGTATGGAGACAAACTTTAGCATATTCAGAGACATCATCAGCTTCAGCGTATTAGTCGCTGGTTCGGCAATGATACTTTTGAGCAAAGTTAAAACAGACAACTTAAACGACCTTAAAGAACGTGTAGAGATATTAGAAAAAGAGCGTGAAGAAGCTCGTCGACAACATATAGACAACCAAAAAGCCATTGCTAATTTAGAGGGGCAACTAGCTACTTATAAAGAAATACCTCTAAAAAGCATTGCTAAATCACTAGATGAACTATCAAAAAACAACGGAAAGATACTAGATAGATTAGAGAAAAGTGCAGTACTCGCCCAACGAAATAAGAATGACGGCGGTCTTTTAGTAAAGACTAAAAAGACAAACCCATTAGCGGTAGAAGTAAAGGAGTGATTTATGAAACAAGCAAAAGACTATCCTATAACATTCGGCTACAAAGCCACAGATGGGTACTACTATGGCAAAAACGGTAAGATTGGGCCATATCATCGAGGTAACGACAGAACTATGCCTATCGGCACTCCAGTTAAAGTCAATGGGGTAACAATCTCAAGAAGCGGTAACACTGGTGCTTCATCGGGCCCACACCTACACACTGGTTTATGGGTAGGCGGACGTGATAAAAATCCCACTGGCAAAGAATGGTCAATCGTAGGAGCTAAAGTCTACGACACTGGCTACGACAGTATAAACGGTAACTATGTAAGAGTACTCGGTAAAGACGGTGGCATAAGAGTCTACCTACACAACTCTAAGATCCTAGTAAAAGCTGGACAGAAATTAGTCAAACCTAAAGTCAGCAAGACTAAACCTAAATACTACATTGTTAAATCTGGTGATTATCTAAACAAGATAGCTGGAATGTTTAGAACTACTGTTGCCAAGATACGAGCCTTAAATCCTAAAATTAAAAATCCTAATTATATAAAAGTAAAAGATAAATTAAGAGTGAAGTAAGGAGTAGAAAAATGAAAAGAATTAAGAAAATCAGAGTACGAACAGAACTAGACGTTAAAGATATTGCTGTACGAGCCTTAAAAACCTTTGTACAAGCGTTTTTCGCAGCGTTAGCAGTTAGTGTAGCAACAGTAAGCAACACAGACACCGCTAAAGTCGCACTAGTAGGTGCAGTAGCGGCTGGAATTAGTGCCGTAATGAACACGATTAAAGGTTTAGTTGGCTGACATGGAAACCCCTAAATACCACGAGATAGTTCAACCTATTAAGGAAATTGTTAGAGGTATAGGTGAGTTTGTAATAAACAAAATTGTGCCTGAAGATGTAATTAACAGCATTAACGAGGTTATTACAGGACAATCGGCTGAAAGAACGGCTGAGTTTTTCAAATATCCTGAGGAATAGTTATGGAACGGTCGACTAATGTACATCACTTTATGTACGAACGTCATGCCTACGCTGGGAAGCCATATAACGCCCTCAGACAAGCGTTAAAAGCTGAAGTGAATATAATCGCCCACAAAAATCTCCATGCAGAATTGATGCCACCTCCAAAACCATCTCGCCCTCTAACATATAATATACTCAACTATTTAGATGACCATCAGTACAGCCAACCCTTTGATAATGTCTTTACAGCCGTAGATTATCTACAAAAAGTTGGTAACCCTGAATGTATAGAATTATCTAATCATTTAATTGCCCAGTTAGGCTACGTTGCGAGGGAAGTATGAGTGAATATGTAAGACCAGATGACTTTTTTAAGCTAACACTTAGGCACCCTAATGGTGATGCAGATGTATTCCCTGTGAATGGTAAATACGATAGGATTGATTTCTTTCCTAAACTTGGGGCATATATTATTAAGATTTATGACGATGAAGCTGGGTTAGTTTGTTACTACACAGATGAGGAACAAGCTAATAAATTACATGATGAGGGAGACTTGCCTATAGTTGAAAGAGATTTTATGTATGAGAGCGAGCATGAGGGTTATCTAAAGGCTCAGTCAATACTTTTAACAGATGAGATGTTTGGGGGATTTGATGAGACAGGAGAATGAACCGAGAGACAGCTTAGAGGAGTTTTATGATTGGATTGAAAGCCTACCCTTAGATGAAGCCGACACCGCTCTAAAAGGTTTATTGGAATACGAAAAAGCTATTCAGCAAGAGCAGTTCAAAGTAGATGGCTACATTAAATATGAAGATTAGTAAATATAGACCGCTTGCCAGCCTTCTCTGTTTTTCTTTTATAGTAATACCTACGCCAACTTGCTAGCTTACAGTTTCTGCAACTACGACCACCTTTTATATCGATTACAGTATTTACTTCAGTGAACTTATGACCACGTTTGCAGTGTGTTTTATTTACGTTAATTGCTGGTGGGCTGACTCCCCTTAAAGTGTTCTCTCTGCTTGATACTGGTTCCAGATGCTCTGGGTTTACGCATCTTGGGTTTCTACATAAATGGTCTATGTCAAGCCCATCTATGTTTGAGTTTATGAAGTGTTTATAAAAAGCTCTGTGAGCAGAAGTATATTTGCCTTTCCAATAAAACTCACCATACCCATTGTTTGACATCTTTCCGACCCATAACCAACAACCACCGCCTACAGGAATCTCTGTATTGAACAATAGTTTTTCTTCTATACTCTGGTATCTGAACCCTCTAGGTACTCTCATAATGTTTGTACCCCAATTATACCAAGCTAATATATATAAGTAAAGTCTGAGGCGTTAGCCCAGCGTTCTCTATACGAACCATTATAATCATAGTTACGTTCGCTTAAATATACCTGATTGCCTTTTACTCTCTCAATATAAACAACGTGCATTCCTTGTTGCCCTACCGCACCAGCTCTTGGGGTTGAGCCAGTGGCAAAACCTTGAGCAGAGGCATTAACTACCCATGTATCGGCATTACCTAAATTGTTTGGAAGGTCTGGTCTACGACTCTTTGCGTACCACGTACACTGATGATATTCGTAAAGGTTCTCTGAACTAGAAAAGCCCCCAGAATTAACTAAGGGCTTGTTTGGCTTGGTATCACTAGGCTTAATCTTTGCACACTTCAATTTATCTTTCTTGTGAGGTATTCTCAGCCGTTCTGAGGGCATTATAAGGTCAGGGTTGTGTAATTGCTTGTTGGCACAAATAACCCTGCTTACAGGTACTCTAAATCGCTTAGACACTTTGGTTATAGTGTCGTTCTTTTTAATTGTGTAATATCTTTTCTTTGGTTTGGTTTCTTTTTTCTTTTCAACCTTGATGGTAACTGTTGGTTTAGGTTGGGGTATTT
>ERZ761584.104-NODE-104-length-33280-cov-3.701279_pt1 | contig 33280 bp, 38 predicted proteins | sample MGYA00512168_ERZ761584 | MGnify/ENA primary metagenome ERZ761584 (study PRJEB28899, sample SAMN03785564) | bioreactor sludge metagenome | biome: EBPR Sludge; feature: EBPR Bioreactor; material: 0.22µm filtered reactor supernatant | place: Saint Lucia: Queensland...
TGCTCTTCGTTCGAGTCGCTGCGCGCGAGCCACACCTGGCCGATGCGGTCGTGCACTACAACCCTCTCAAGGAGTCTCTGAGCTTCTGTGCCCATTGCTCTTGAGCTCTCATACTCTCCTCGACTCGAGCTCGCGTCTTTTGATGGTACTCCATGTCGCTGAGCACATTCTCGAACTGCGACAGCCTCCAACCCTCGTGGTCGAAGTTCACCATCGCTTCTTTGGGATCAAGCCTCATGGATTCAGGGTAGTTCTTACGCGGATCAGTCGGAACTGAGTCGTCGATCTGTTGAAGCATCCGTGTTTTGAGATCGACATGCTTCGACGACGGAGGCACCCAGGCTTCAACCTTCGCTCGCATGCGAGCGTAGACTGTGTTGAGCTTCTCGTACCTGATCATCGCTTCATCGTACTGCTTCTTCATCCACCATTGTCGAAGTTCAGCTTCTCTCTCGATGTCAGCGTGCGACATCTCGCTGATGTCGATCAGCTCTTTTGATAGGTTGTAGAGTTTATCCTCGTGATACCCAACCTCGTGATACCCAAGATCGGCCGCGCGACATCCGTCTCCTTCGACTCCTGCGAAGCGCAGCGCGAACTCCTCGAAGGTTAGATCTTCCTTCTCCTCGATGATCGCGGTGTAACCGATCGGCATGTCAACCCTTCTTCCAGCGTGCATCGCGCATTTTCTGCATCATGTCAGGACTACGCTGACGACGACGATTGATCTCTGCGAGCTTCTGTCTTGTTTTTTTGGTGTGAGACTTACCAGTAGCTGCTTTTCGAAGGTTCTCAATGTGTTCTGTTGATTTAGTGTGCTTGCGAAGTACAAGTGCGATAGCACTTGCCGCTGATGATGTTCTCGATCAAATAAACGAATGACGAATTAACCACGCTTTGGTGGTAAATTAGTCAAGAAAGTCATCTTGTCAGCATACACCGCGGGTCGGTAGTCGCACCCTCCCTTGGTCACACCCTCACAGGTGAAGAACTCGCTCGTGTCGGTCTTCTTGGTGATGATGCTCTTGCCGCACAGGCACCCCTTGGCGATCCTCATCGTCAAGCTCTCGAGGTTCGGGTGCTTGATGCTCACTCGCGCCCAACCCTTCTTCGTCTTCGTCTTCGGCCAGAAGACGGAAACCTCGGCGCCGATGAGGTTGTCAATCGCCTTGTTGAGAGCGGTCGGGTCGACGTAATCGAGGTCAGGGTTCGGCACCTTCTCGACTGAAGCTGACGCTTCGCTCGTCGCGGGTGTGAAGTTGTTCACTGTCATCGACCTGTTCTTCAACTCGTCGAGCGCGGCGAGCATCTCACCCTTCAGCAGGTTGCCCTCGCTGATGAGCTCGTTCTGAGCTTCGAGGAGCTCTACGATCCTCGACAAGGCTTCTTTCTCGTTCATGACACACATGCTAAAGCTTCCGTGCACGCTCCCGATCTCTGCGAACGAGTGTTACGTTGGGCTGGCGTCGTGCGAAGAAGCTATGGCAGCTCTGCCAGACGCTAGCGTCGACGCGATCTACGCAGATCCTCCTTTCAACACAGGGGTGACACGCGTTGACCCTCGAGATCACGCGACGTCGTTCAGAGATAGGTTCGCGACCGAAGATTGGCTGTCGATGTTGCGCGCGTTCGCGAGTGCATCTAAACGTGTCCTGAAGCCAACAGGCAGCGTGTTCCTCCACCTTGATTGGCGTGGTGTGCACGAAGCCAAGGTGCTCGTCATGGATCAGATCTTCGGTCGAGACGCGTACGTCGGCGAGATCGTCTGGGCGTACGATTGGGGAGCTAGGCAAAAGGATTGCTTCGCGCGCAAGCACGACACCATCCTCCACTACGTCGCTTCACCCGGTAACCACCACTTCGACGTCTCCCGCATCGACACCGTCCCTTACAAAGCGCCAGAGCTCCAGAACTACCGCGCTAAGCGGCTTGGGAAGACCGATGGCGCTTCTCGCATCGCTCGCGGCAAGCCTGTCACTGACGTCTTCCAAGACATCAACATCGTCGGCACCAGCTCGCACGAACGCTTCCAGAACTCGTACCCCACCATGAAGCCGGCTAAGCTCTTGCGTCGGTTGCTCTCGCCGGTCGTGAAAGCTGGAGACAGAATAATTGATCCTTTTTGTGGTTCTGGATCTGTCGTGGATGCTGCGGTGGCCCTAGGATGTTCGTTCGTGGCAAGCGACATCAGCTCGAAGGCGTTTGAAGTGACGAAAGCACGCGCGACACGCGCAAACGTGCATTTTGACGTTGTCGAGCGTTGACGATCACGGACGTAGGCCGTACTGTGGCTTACATGAAGGCTGACGACCGAGGGCTGATGGCCCTCCTCAACATCGGAGAACGGAATTGAGCAAGTGGAAGATCGACGCGATCACCATCGACGACCTCGCGCTCCTCTCGGAAGAGGATATCGCGGACCGGATCACCAAGTGCCGCAGCGAGATGGGCAAGCGGATCGGAGACTGGGGCTGGAAGGAGAAGTGGGAGACGGAGCTCGCTTACTCGCAAAGGGAGCTCCAGATCCGACAGACGCGCCGTCGCGCTCACCAGGAGTACCTGGCTCGCGAGCAAGCGGCCGATCGGCAGGCCTTCCTCGAGGAGCAGACGCTCCCAGAGTACGAGGGGAACAGGATCCCTCGCGTGGTGAGGGAGATGCTCGGATGGAACTGAGACGCCCAAAGGACGCCGCGTCGCGACCCTCGAAACGAGTGAACGACACGGTCGGGTGGTACCTTGACAAGATCAAGGACCATGAGGTGCTCTCGCACTCTCGCGTCGTTGAGCTCTTTCAGCGGCTCGAGGCGGGCGACAAGTCCGCGATGAACGAGCTCGTCACACGAAACCTCAAGCTGGTCGTCGCCGTCGCGCGAGCCTACCGTGACAAGGGCGTTGACTGGGAGGACCTGCTCCAAGAGGGTAATATGGGTCTCATCCATGCTATCGAGAAGTTCGAATGGAAGCGTGGACACCGCTTCAGCACGTACGCGACGTGGTGGATCCGTCAGCGCATCAGTCACTTCCTCTCGACTCAGCGCCACAGTATCCGTGTCCCCACGCACGCGATGCGGCTCAAGAAGCACATCGAGAGCACGATCGAAGCCTTGCGAAAGGAAGGCATCCAGGAACCATCCTGGGAGCGCATCGCGGAGCTCGTCGGTAGCTCGGCGGACGTCGTCGAGGCGACAGTCGCAGGGTCGAAGGCGACGGTGTCGCTGTCCCAGCCAGCGTCGCCGGATCGAGACGCGCGTTCCAACTCGATGGAGTCAGACGACTCCAACAGTGATCCGGAGTCCCCGCTCGCGAGCTCGCAGCTCAAGGCTGCGCTCCGCACGGCTGTTGACAAGCTCGACCCTCTCGATCGTGAGATCGTCGAGCTCAGGATGGGGACTCGATCGTGACTAGGAAGTACGCCTTCTTTGTCTACGACCGTCGGACCACCATGACGGATTTCGTGGCGTCGTTCGCTGTCCGCGAGCACGCTGAGAAATGGGGTCGTGAGATGTTCGGCGAGTTCGCCTACATCTCCGATCGTGGCATACATCAGAGCGGGCAGATGTGGGATGGTTCGCATTGGCGTGAACCTCACCTTACGAAAGGCGAGAACTCGTGAACGACAAGCAGAAGAAGCTGGTCCTGGTCCAAGACGTAGTCAACTCCCTCGAGAAGAATGGCATCACGCTGACACCGAACGCAGTGCGTGCGCGGCTAAAGTCATCCATGTTCAAACTGGCAGAGGAATCGTGTAAGGCGCTCGGCGTCGAGATGGACGCTGAGCAGCTTGAGCGGATCTCCGCTTCTCGCGCTTTCCAAGAGGCTGTGGCGTCCGTTCTCATCGGAGACGACATCTAGAGCATCATGGCAAAATTGCCCAAAGCCCCAAAGTTCCAGAATCTGCCAACCCTTGAAGGGTTGGCTGCCCGCCGCGGTCAGACGATCGCTTTGCTCTTAGAAGAGTGGGGTGTGAAGGACGCTGCTTCACTGATCGATCGTCTGAAGCGCGAAGGTCTCGCGCCGCTAGACGATCCAGACGCACTGTTCACTGCACCTGTTGTTCCAATGAAGTCGGCGTTGGTAGAGATCGTCAAGAAAGCGCCGAAAGAAGCGGAATCTGCGGAGCAAAACGAGAGCAAGAAGCCCTCAAAGGTTAAACTTACCTCTGATGCTACTACTTCAGTCGCCGTCGATCGAGCTCCATCCAAGCCTGCTGTCGTGGTTGCGGACGAAGCTGGAAAGCCTTCGAGCAAGGCCTGATACAACCGCGTACGTCGCTGGAGTGTTGGTAGACCGCGAGCTCGCTGAACTCGTCGTCTGTGGGTCTATCGTGTTGGCGTACGCGGAGGCGAACGACTTCGATCGACGACGACGTTTAGCAGACGGGGTGCTCGCGGCCGAGGTGGCATTCGTGGGATGGCACGAGCAACCAGACTTGTGCGTGGACTTGGCTAGGCGTTGTTACGCAGCGTGTTGGAGATATCTGCGCCCGCATTGGCCACTGTACGAAGAACTAGCAGATAGGCTGCCTGAAATCATCGTTGCGGGTCGTCAAGCAATTCGCTGATAAAATTTCATCATGTTGTCCTCTGATCCTATGAGATAGGCGATTCGAGATGACATCATGTCTAGCACTTCCCACGTCAAAGTGCTGCCGATCCTTCGTATCACGAGGAACGGACCCATGTTCGGCCAATACCGCTCAGCTTGTTCGCTGTGCATGTACACTTGTCCAATTTCCCATGTCATCTTCTAGAGGTTCTCACGGTAACGTTGCCCGAAGTACTCGTCACCCATCATTCTAATGGCTAGCTCTACGTCACCGGCTTTGTACCCAGTCGACACCATCTGCTTGACGAAAGCACGGTGAGCGTTCATCAACGCTTCTTTGCCAGACACGTCACCTTTGCCTGCGTACGCCTGGTTCAGGTACGCGATCTCTCCATCGACGTCTGGGATGATCTTGCAGTCGTCACTCTTGGGTGGTGTCTTCGGGTTCTTCATGTCGTCGAACGGCAACTTCTTGACGTCAGGACGTTGATCGTACTTCTGCCACACGCCACGTGCGCTCATAGAAGAGCCAGCTCCGTGGTCAGACATGATCTTGCCGAAGTCGCTCATCGCGAGCTCGTACATGAGTGGTCCGTAGCCTTTCTGCGCAGCCGAGAACTTGATCTCAGCCGCGTCCCAGCAATCTCCGTTGTGAGGACGCACGTCCAGGTACCCGACGATCACGTCGGTCGGATCAAGACCCGTGAGCTCGTCACCTGGGACGCCTTTGGCGAGCCGCGCAAAAGTCTCAGGGTCGTACAAGACGTACTCGACGCCGGCGCTGTTCTGCTTTCGAAACAACGCCAACCCTTGAGAGGCCGCGGTCTTGCCTGCTACTGCAGCCTCGATCAGGCTACGAACGAGCAATCGTAGGTCACGCTCACCCATCGCGGTACCTCATGGAGAAGTACTCGTCGCCGATGTTCTCGATCATCGTCTCGACCACCTGTTTGTTGAACTTCTTCTGAGCCATCGCAGCCAAGAAGCTGTTGTGGTTTGCCATCAGCGTGCTTCGACCGCCAGCGTCGCCGGGCGCGTCGTAGGCTTGGTTGAGGTACGCCTCTTCTCCGTCGACCGAGGTACCTGTGCTCAGTTCGCAGTCGTCTCCAGGGTCAGGAGTCTTGGGGTTCTTCTTGTCGTCGAACTTGCTCTTCTTGGTATCGGCTCGTTGGTTGAACTTCTGCCAGACCCCTCGAGCCGCTTGCGACACGCTTCCTCGATCAGGAAACAATCCACCAGCATAGTCGTTCATGACGTACCCGTACATCAGCGGACCGTAGCCCTTCTGAGCTGCTGACAGCTTCACTTCGCCCGCGTTCCAGCACTCTCCTTGGTGCGTCTTGATCGACATGAAGGCGAAGATCGCTTTGGCGATCTGGCTCGCTTCGATGTCTCCGCTGGTGAGCATCTGCTCGACGACCGCGGGGGCGTACAGCACGTACGTGGTTCGATCACCGCTCTCTGGTTTCCTCATGAGCGCCAAGCCGGCGCCAGCTGCCGTTTGGCTGTTCGCAGCGGCCTCTAGGATGGATCTGACAATCAGTCTGAGCTCGTGACGCATGTGGTTCTAGATACCGACGCTCACGGCCCACATCTCGCCGTTCATCATGCATTCTAAGAGCCAGGCTTCGCCAGCTTTGCCCTTCCACTGCCCTGTGTCCTCCAACACATAGACTCGCACATGGTGACCGATCCAGTCGTTCTCCACGTTGTACCAATCGCTGTCAACGATCTCCAGCATGGTGGCTTGAGGCTGGTAGAAGAAGAACTGCCCGACTCGGTTTCGTCGTTCGATCTTGATCTTCTGAGGAGGGTTGTCCTTTCCCTCTTTCCAAGACACGATGAGAGGGAGCAAGCTGTGAGTCAGCTCAGAGTAGAGCTGGATCACCTCTTCGTTTAGCTTCCTCTGCATCAGATCCAGCCAGCATCGACGAGCGCAGCGTACACCGCTTTCAAGATCTTCGCGCGATTACGCTCGTTCATGAACTTAGCTGTCTGTTTCCACATCTTGCCTTCATAAACGTACTCCAACACCTGTTCGCGGGTGATGTTCTCTTTGCGGTGAGCTCGAACGAAGGTCTCGGCGCGGGCGAGTGACTCTTCGACTACCTCTTGCAAGAAAGCCCTGAGCTCTCGAGGATCGTTCCAGTACTCGACGTCGTCGATCACGCCGTCCTTCGCCATGTACGGAGGACGGCCTAGCTGAGAGGTCTTGTTGTCGTACGCGTGGTCCGCCGCGTGGGTCAGCTCATGAAGGAGAGTCGTGTACAGCTCTTTGACGAAGTGCTGACGCAGCTCCTTGAGCTTCTGCCACGTGTACGCACCCTCGATCACGATCTCGACGATGAACTGCCCGTCGACGTCCCCTGCTCCAGCTCCTACGACTAGCGGTCCTTGGTTGATCTTCTCGCTGTTGACGATCGATCGAACGATCACCGGGAACGTTCGCCAGGCTTTCGTCTTGACATCAACGACTTTGAACTCGCTCTCTAGCAGAACATCGTTGTCGTCGATGTAATCGTTCTCGTGCTCGTCGGTCGCTTCGCGCGCAGCGACGAGGATGTCGTCGGCGAGCATCTCGACGTAATCCATCACCGCTGGCTTGTCGATTGGCGTTGGCTTGGACTCGACGATGTTCATCGGATCTTCATCCCAAGATCGCTGAGCAACGCGACAGCCTTCTTCATGTTCTCAGGGCTGTTCGCGTCGTGAGCCTTCAGAGCCAACCCGATCTGAGCTCGCGCCACCGTCTCAGACTCGCCGAACTCGTCCACCAGCTCTTCCAAAGCGAGCTCGAAAGAACCACCCTCCACTTTGCCTCCGTAGTGTTTGCCGAGCTTCGCGATGGCAGCTTCAAGGTGTTGTTCTGAGAAAGCTCGTGCGTCGACCTCGAAGCGGTTGTTCCAGTAGCCTTTTGTCTGGCTCTCTTGATTGTACACGCGGCGCCAAGTGATGAGCGGAGAAATGCTGTAGTTCGCGGAGACCTCCACGTACTGGTTCCAGTGCTGGATCTCGTGCAAGATCGTCTGGACCTGTTGCTTGAACAGGCCACGTGTCTTGTAGCGGTTGACGTAGAGCTTCTCTCTTTCAGCGACGAACTGACCCCACACACGAGCCGGCAACGGAGCGTACTCCCATTTGAGGCTCCCGAGCTTCGGCGACGCGGCGGCGTACTCGTCGATGAGCAGCTCCATGACGTCAGGAGACAACCACTCTTCGAACATAGAGACTGTCTCGACCAACATGGCACGGATCAATGCTCTGAGGTTGTCTCGTTCCATGAGCTTACGTACCCCTGTGGAACCTGACTACATCGAGGACGATATCGACGTTTACCTGATCCGAGCTGGGGCCGAGACGTTCGAGAGGCCGATGAGCGGCGGCCCTAACGACTGGGTCCTCGGTGAACCATCACAAAAAGCTTATTACGTCACCCTGTCTCAGATCGTCGCTTTCCCTGAGAGCGAATTTCAGAGCCAGCTCGTGTACCGTGATTGGGAAAGGCGAGTCCTCGTCGGTGTTCCAACTGGCTACGGTGTCATGCAACTGTTGCCTGATGACGAGATCAAGAAGCTAAGGGCTGCTCTTAGCGCGACGAACCGACGCGGCGTTAGAAGTTAGAACGACCAACAGTACTGCTCAGCGGTCCAGGAAGGCGGATCCGGCGACGTGCGATGCTCGCGAATGGTGTGGAACTTCGAGTAACACATGTTCTCGTCATCGAAGAGCGCGTCGTCGTGCTCGCACTCGCAGATGTAAGCGAGCACCTCCTTGTACTCTTCGTCTTTCAACTTCTTCGCTTTCTCTTCTCTAGCGAGCAAGTTGATCAAGCCGACCTTGTACGAACCAAGAGGCTCTGGGACGATGCACTGCTTCGGGGACCTAGACATAGACACCATGTACGATGTCATCTGTCCAGCTTCGTCGAATGGAAGCACACCGCACGTGAGCAGGTCGGCGACCACGCTCGTGTCTTCGAAGAAGTCATCGCGCATGTTCGTGAGGAAGTTCGCCCAGCTCTGAGCAATCCTGAGCGCGTTCCGTTCGTCAGGGATCCGCCCGGCAGCGTCACACAAGTGATCCAGACGACGGCCACCGCTCATGTCACGGCACTTCAGGTACCCGTACTTGTTGTTGTACTTGCTGAGCCTGTGGACGAGTCCTCGACTCGACCACGACGAGACACCTAGTACGCGTTCCTTCTCCAGATCCAGCGCTTCTTGAGCTGCCTGGGATCCGTCTCGAGTGATCGCGAACATGCAGTTGACGAAGTCGAAGCTGCGTAAGATCTGCACTGGGGTGCCCGTCGCGCCCCCCACGGCTTGCATCGGCGGCGGACCGTTGTACGTGTACTCTTCTTTGCGCGAACGAGGCAAGAAGTTGACAGCCAGGTTACCCTGGCTCGTTCCCATCGAGCTCAACAATTCTCCTTCACGACCGAGAGCTCGCAAGAAGTCAGCCCACCCATCGCGTGAGCCGAAGAAAAGGTCGATGTCCCCTCCGCACGCGACGTACTCGCCGCGCTCCATCGCGCTACGGCTAGAGGTAGCAGCCCACCTGCCGAACCCTCCAGCGATGAACCCACCGTGGTCGAAGGCGATCTCGATGATCTTCTTTGTAGTGCTGTGCATCGTGCCTTTTCGGCTGACGAGCGGCCACAACGGTTCCACGTCGATCACTTCGGCGTGCGTCGAGAGCGGTCGATCCTCCATGATCTGGACCGTCCCGAGCAACGTGTCGACTGTTTTGAGCAGGTTGTTCATCGATCTTGATATTGCAGTGTTGGCGCGAGAAACGAAGTCTTAGAACACGCGTTCGAGCATCACAGAGCCAGTCGCTGGGAACCACATCTTCGATCCCGAGAAGAACAGCCTACAAGTGTGACCGATCAAGCTGTCGTTGTACGGGTAGTCGAGGATGACCGCCTCGTACAACGGAGCTCTCCACCAAACTTCACCCGCCAGGTTGTCGCGGTGTTCCTCGTCGAAGTCGAAGCGACGGACGATCAGGTAGATCGATTGACCAACAGATCCGAACCGATCGACCCATTGCCAGATCGTGCCGATCTGCTCGTCAGACAGCGATCCCACGCTCGACACGGACCTTTTTCCAGTCGTCGTTCATACGAGTGTAGGGTCGCATGACGAGAGAGCTGGCGTAGCTCGAAGGGCCCACCTTCTGTTGGACTCCGTCGACGTAGCAGCTGACCGAGCCCTCGGTCGTGTGGTACGTGCGCTTGTCGATGTCCGACATGTCGCTAGAACGAGCCAGCGCGGTGTCGATGTGGATGCGATAGATCTCCGCTCTGTCGATCGCACCTCGCCAGTCGATCTTGTGCGGCGCGGAGTCGCCACCACGGCCTGTGGTCTTCCAGCCGAGCAACGTGATGTCGATGTAGTGCTTCTCGGCTAAGTTGATCAGGCGTTCAAACTGATCCTGTGGGACCGCACCCACCACGTGCTGGATGCAGACGAGGCTGTCGTACGAACTGTTGTGGATTCTGAAGACGCTCTTCTTGTCGTCCTTTCGAAGCGTGAGGTACTGCTCTAGCCGATCGATCTCCTCAGGGAAGTCGACCGAGAAAGCGACGCGACCGACGATCTTCGGGAGCTCATCCGCGAACTTCTGGATCCACCCGAGGTTCCGCGTAGTGAAATTCGGCACGATGTTGCGCTCGCGCGTCGCCATCAAGAGCTGGATGAAGTTCGGGTATGTCGTCGGCTCGCCGCCACCGTAGGCGACCTCGAACACCTGCTCCTCCGCGAGGTCATCGAGCAGCTTGTCGAGGAAGGCGCGATCGGCGTGCGCAGCGTCGTGCGTCGAGCCCTGGTAGCAGTGCTCGCACTCGTACGGGCAGCGATCCGTCACCTTTACGTCAACGAGCTCAGGCGCCGTCGCCTTCGCGACATCCACGTGCGGCACCTTCGGCGGACCGTCGGGTGTGTCGAAGCTGAGGCGCACCTTCGCGCCCGAGTTTCGATCGAAGAGCGTCCACGTGCCGAGGCCTTTGTCGCGACGTGCGACGAGGCGACCGCTGCCATCGGTCCAACGGCCGAAGATGCTGAAGTCCTTGCCTTCGCCGGTCTCGCGATCCGTCTCTGCCAACGGGTGGTCGCCGTCGTTGTCGTTGCCGCCGAGCACGACGACCCCGTCGCGCTTCAAGTAATCGCGCAGAGCGTAGAGGAAGTCAGTGTCGAGCCCACGCTCGTCCCACGTCTTCGGGAGCGTCCACACGCTCTGGTGGTCAACGTAGCCGTCGGCGTCGATCTCGACCCCGGTAATCGCCATCGCGAGCGCGTGAGCTGGGTCCTTGCCCAGTTGGCGCGACACCGACGAGACGATCTGCTGCCCGAGGTAGCCCATTTTCGCTTCTGGAGAGGCAAGCGTGAAGCAGTCCCAGCCGAAATCCTGGTAGTTGTGGTCATCGCTGCATCCAGGTAAGAAGATCAACGAGTGCGACGACGAGCTGTTACAGGCGAACCCAAGGCGGAGGTTATGGATCTTCATCTTTTCTCTTGTCGAAGAGGCGATCGATCATCGTGGCGACAGCTGCGATGATCAGCAAGAACATTAGTCCAATCGATCCTTTCCCAAGGTCGACCAAAATCTCTTCTATCATACAGCCTAGCTAGGCTGGCACTTTGACGGCTTTCATCTGCACCGTCGGGTAGTAATGGATCGCGTCGCGAGCCCCGATGGCTGCGTCCACCGTCAGGATCGCGTCGAGCTCGACCTGCGACATCTTGATCGTCGGTCGAGGAGCGATCTTCTTGATCTGAACGCGGGTGTACTGGGTGGCAAATCGAGTGTTCATGCTCTCACCTTACCATCGGCCGAGACGTACTTTAGCTCTTCACCATCGTCTGAGAGCAGAGTGCCGTTTCTCTGAAGGTGGCTGAGCTCGATGTAGCGTCCTGTTCTCTCGCCGACAGAGTACGGTTCGTACAACGGATAGTTCTCCACTTCGTTCGCGTAGAAGCACACGCACTTCCCGACGATGTAGTCATGTGATCCGAGCGCTTGTACGAAGTACAAGCCCGACCAGACCACCTCTTCGCGGCCCGGTCGGCGTGTGACGAGGCTGTAGACGCGCATCAGCGAGCGCAGAGGCAGCGGACGGCCCACACGTCCGACTGCGGCGACGGCATCACGATGGTGTGCTCGTTCATACGGTGGTTGGGGTTAGGGCAGGACAACCCCACACCGTGCGTTGGAGCCTCCACGATGGTGTCCTTGCAGGGAACATCATGGTTGAGGCGGTACGCATACGCGGCAGAGCAAGCGACGGACAGGACGCCGAAGATCGCCATGGCGAAACCAAGGCGCCGGCGAGCGCGCAGCTCTCCAATGTTCTTCTCTGTTTTGTAGACACGAGCGCGGAGGTTGTCCATCTCGAACGCTTCCGGGTTCGCGTTCTCTCGGTAACTGTAGATGCCTGCAGATGTGCCGCTCATTGGGTGTCTCCTGTCTCTAGGATACCAGACCTAATGTCAAGAGAATACTCTTGTCATCCCTTTACGCAGAGAACCTGCTTCAGCGTCGCTACGACCTCCACGAGGTCCGTCTGCGCTGCCATCACCTGATCCACGTCCTTGTAAGCCGCCGGGGTCTCGTCGATCACCTCGGCGTCCTTGCGGCACTCCACGCCGGCGGTCGCACGCTCGTGGTCAGCCTTCGTGAAGCGCTCGCGAGCCTGGGTGCGGCTCATCGCACGGCCGGCTCCGTGCGAGCAGGAGCAGAATGCGTCCTCGTTACCCTTCCCACGCACGATGTAGGAGCGCGTCCCCATCGAGCCCGGGATGATGCCGAGGTCGCTCTTGCGCGCACGCACGGCTCCTTTGCGGGTCACCCACACGTTCGCGCCCATGTGGTTCTCTCGCTCGACGTAATTGTGGTGACAGTTGATGACCTCGTCGAGCAGGGTGAAGCCAGGGATACCCTTCTGGCCCTTGATCGCTGCGAGCGTAGCCTTGAGCATCAGCTCGCGGTTCGTCCGTGCGTAGTCCTGCGCCCAACCGACGGCCTGCAGGTAGTCGTCGAAGTGATCCGTGCCCTCCGGCAGGTACGCCAGGTTGGCGTCGGGGAGGTTGATGAACCACTTCTTCATGTCCTGCCGCGCTAGCTCGATGAAGTACGAGCCGATCGCGTTGCCTACCCCACGCGAGCCAGAGTGGAGCATGACCCACACGCTGCCACTCTCGTCGAGGCAGACCTCGATGAAGTGGTTGCCCGTGCCAAGCGTGCCAAGCTGCCCGACCGCTCGGTCGTGCTTGATCTTGGGGTGCTTCGTGACGATCGCCTTGTAGCGTTGGTCGAGCTCCTCGTACCACGCGTTCACAACGGCGCGAGGGATCTTCGAGACGTGCGAACCCTTGTCGTTGCGTCGGCCGTTGTCAGAGCGACCGTGCGGGACGACGCTCTCGATCGCCGAACGGAGGTCCTTCAGCGAAGTGGGCAGGTCCTCCGCCTTCAAGGAAGTGCGGACAGCGCACATGCCGCAACCGATGTCGACGCCGACCGCTGCTGGGATGATGGCACCGCGCGTCGGGATGACGCTGCCGACCGTGGCCCCGATGCCGGCATGCACGTCGGGCATGATAGCGATGTGCTTGTGGATGAACGGCATCGCGGCGATACGTTCGACCTGCTTACGCGCCTCGTCCTCAAAGAGGACTCCCTTGGTCCACGCCTTCACGAGGCCGCCCGCTTCGGGCTTGATGACATCGAATGACATGAGTGCTCGCCGGAGAGGGCCAGCCTTAGCCGCCCAGGAAGGAGGACAACTCCCTCGCTTCGCTCGACAGTCGCGTTGTTCAGCCGGGTCGCTCCGCCGGTTGCGCTTCCGGCATCACAGTGACCGCGAGGTTTCACTCGCACGGGTGAGACGTCCTAGTCCTTAGTACTCTCCCGATCCATCGGATGCCGCTTAGAGCTCGGCTTGACACGGTCCGATGTTGCTTTACGCTTCCGTCTCGCTAGGACACCCACCGAACTCGTTCAGGCTGCCTTACCTCGGACGTGAGGCGCTCGGCTGCTGGACGGGTAAGGCCGGTCCTCTCCGGCACTCCTTTTTTCGCTCGTCGTTGTTGTGAGACCTGACTATAGGTCGAACTTGGGACGTCGCGATCTCTTTTCTATTTTAAGAGTTAAGCTGCGATGCCGCGTTGCTGACCCCAGCTTCGGATCTTCGTCAAGTTCGCGATCGAAAGTGCAGTTGCGTACACAAGGACAGTGTGAATTCGTCCATCGAGGTAGCGACCACCTGTGTAAGATCTACCGAGTTCAGTATTTGGTCCGACGTTACCATCGGAAAGCACGTTCGCGGTAGCTGTAGTAGTTTCAAGACTTCCATTTGTTCGACAGTCCCAAGTAGAACCACTCCAGCGTCCACATGCGAAGTGTTTTTGACTGACAGCAGCAGCAGTAGCAGTAGGACGTCTGTAAACCATATCAACTTCATCGTACGCTTCCCAAGTAATGCCATCATTGTTGTAACAGATGCCAGCACTAGCTCCATTGCCGCACATAACAACAGCGTCATCATAATCAGCTGACGCTGCGCCTGATGATTGATCAGGTTCAAAAAAAGCAATCTGTGTACCGTTACTAAGTGTGGCAAGATCAGGAGGAGATCCTCCAGCTGACGCGAGACTTGCAGGGATCGAAAGATGAAGTAGATCTGCAGCGACGAAATCAGGAACTCCTGAAATTGTTGCTGCAGGAGCGCTCACTCCTCCGGCACTAACAGCGTCATAGTTGTTACCAGAAGAGTCTTGCCACGTGCCGATAGCATTCACTCCTTGTGTTCCAACCACAGCATAATCTCCTGGTAGGAGTGCTAACGTGGGTGTGAGATCGAGTGGTGAGAAATATTCGATCAGACCAGTTCCAGTGGTGCTCGGGCCTGTCGCGTTGGTTACCACGACGTCGACTACACCTGCAGCGTGTGCTGCAGGTACACCCGACACGTGAGTAGCATCGTCGATTGCGAAAGAAGTAAAATTTACTCCTCCTGCAGAGATACTTGTGCAACCGGTCGAACTATCGACTGTCACTACGATGCGTTCTCCACCACCCGCGGTATCGACGACGCTATAAGAAACTGCGGACACTACGGGCACAGTTCCATTTTGAACTTCAGGTGCCACTGCTACAGTAGGATACCTGTTCTTGTGCGCGAAACCTCTGAAGGCGATGGAATCCGTCATCTATCTCCAAACTAGCTAGGCCGAGAAGCTTGATCCGCAACTGCACGTAGACTTGGCGTTTGGGTTGACGAACCTGAAGCCCTTTCTGAGCAACGTGTTTTCCCACTCGACTCTCGTGTCGACGAGCATGATTAGGCTCTTCCTGTCTACCAGAATTGTGACATCTGTCCCGTCGCTCGCGACGCGCTCAAAGAGCTGATCGCGCGTGCTCGGAGGACCGTCGTGGAACTCGATGATGTACGAGAAACCAGAACAACCGCCGCCGCGCACGCCGATGCGCAACTTGGTGCCTGGCACGTTGCGTCGTGAGATCTGCCTCGCAATCTCGTCGATCGCGTCTTGAGCGAAGTCGAGCATGCTACCTTCAAAGTACAAAGTAAACGAACCTGATGTCTAACAAGTACAGATTTTGCGATGTTCATTGCTTCGCGGGTGGGTTCACTGTCGGGGCTGTCCAAGCCGGTTTCGAGCTCGTCGCAAAACGAGAGAACGTGGGTGGCTTCGGTGTGCCTGCGTGCGAGAGCAATCGTCACATCCTTGGAGACAAATGGGTAGCTGAAGCGCGAGCGCCGCACGCGTGGACCCCTGTAGCAGCTGAGGCGATCTTCGCGAACCCGCCATGCTCCGGGTTCTCGGTTCGCAGCGTGCACGTCCCACCCAAAGGGATGGATCGAAAGGCGCACGCGGTCTCAGAGTGGACCAACAGCTTCCGCGGGGCTGACAGCGCTATCAACTCCTGCATGCACGACATCATCGAGTACGGCGCGAAGTGCCATGAGCTCCAGGTCATCGTCTTCGAGTCGGTGCAACAGGCTGGCAAAAGCGGCCTCCCGCTGATGCGGCAGCTGCGCCAGAAGCTGGAAGACAAGACTGGTCATCTCTGGGAACTCCACCACGTCTTCCACAACAACCTGTCCTGCGGCGGCAACAGCGACAGACCTCGTTACTTCTTCGTCGCGTCTCGGATCCCCTTCGGCACGCTCAAGACCGAGCCGCTGATCAAAGTGCCGCGAGCCGACGAGGTGCTGAACGCCAAGGTCCCGGGGATCGACGGTAACCAGACACCGAACACTGCTGAAGCTCGTCGGACCGCTTCTCTCCTCGCGACTGGCGTCGAGTGGAACGCTCGCGAGACGGTCAGCCAAGCAGCAGGTCGTTACGTCGCTGCTCACGGGCTCGACGCTCTCAAGAAGCTTGACTCGTGGGACACCAAGCGACTCCAGTACTTCGTGTCCCGTGGCTTCCGCCCTGATCAGTACCAGCCTCGTCGTTGGGCGGCAGATGCTCCGTGCCCTGTCATCACCGGCAAGATCCAAGAGAGCGTGCACCCGACGGAGCCGCGCGTGCTGACTCTCCGTGAAGGAGCTCGCGCTCTCGGCTACCCTGAAGAATGGAAGCTTTCAGCCTACAAGACTGACGCATGGTTGGGGAAAGGCATCCCTGTCGCGTCCGGCAAATGGATCGCCGAATGCGTCAGAGCGACGCTCGACGGTCAGATCGATCGCCTCCAGCGCGGGACAGAGACCGGCGAGCGCGAATGGACGCACGATAACACGCGAAGCTGGAAGCCGGTCGTTACTTAGGCGGCATGGGTAACCCTTCTCTCAAGAAGACCATCGAGCGCATCATCGTCGAGGCTTTTCAGGACCATGATCGTCGCGAAGAGCTGATGAGCGTTTACTCAGATGTCTACAAGGAGAAGCACGGCATCCGCCCACGTTGGATGATGCAACGCCTTGCGGACATGTCCACTGAGCAAATCGAGGCCGAGCTGGACAAGCTGATGGACGAGCCAGAGAGCGTCGATTACGACGACGACCTCCTCCCGGATCTACAGGGTTCGGACGAGCCTTTGGCTCTTGAACCAGGAGGGATGAGCCCTGGGGAACCTGAGATCGACCTCGACGACCCGTTCGACACGCTGCCGAAGCAGTCGGGCATGGAGCAGCGCCATCACCACCGGATGCGCTTGCACGGCCCGAACACCTTTAAGCGCTAACGCAGGACCTTCCACGTCTCGCAGAACACGTCGAAAGCGACCTGGTTGCGTGGCAGTCTGAGCGTATTTCCGTCTTCCAGACTCGCGAAGGTGTAGTGTAGGCGCTTCAGCTCGCCGCAGAAGTTCGCGATCGGCTTGTCGTAGCCCCCGTCGTCGTCGATGACGACCATCATCGCTCCGCTAGGGAGCTCGACGATCTCACCGACCTTCAGCCTCAGGTAGTCGTCGGTGTCTGGGCTGGCGCAGATCTCAGGCACCAATCACTCTTTCGGCGCGCCGTGGACGACGAGCTGGTGATTCTTGCCGCGGACGTTCAGCTGCCACGCTCCGTGGGCTAAGACCTCGCCGAGCCTCACCTTACGACCGTCGAGGGTCACGTCGCCGCGCCCGACGAGGTACGCTGCTTGCGTGTGGTTGATGGGCTGACGTTCTCCCACTTGAATGCAGTACTCGACGACCGTCTCGATGTTACTATCACGCTCGTACGAGGTGTAGAAGTGGATGGGTCCATCTTTTTCCTTGCTCATGATCGGATGCTACTCCAACACCTCACAAGAGAGTTCTCTTGATATTAACGCTTGTCAAGATGACGCTTCATCACATAAGAGAACAATAATCAGATCTGTGAAGCCGAGAGCAGGACTCAACGATCTAGTGGACACGTGGTGGAAGACAGCTGAAGCGATGGACGCCGTCGGAGACGCTGCTAGTCAAGAGCGCAAGAGCTGGCATGCTTGTGTCTTCGAGAAGATCCTTGAGCAGTGCGGCTGGACGACAACTGAGTGGAACGACGCGGTCGTTCCCAAGAAGGAGAACAAAGCGTGAACTACTTGGAGAACACGGGTCGTGATTTCGTCATCTGCGACGACAAGACAGGAGCGATGCTGGACGTCTCGCAACGCGTCGACGCTGTCGCTGCGCTGCAGTACATCCACGAGATCTACGGCATCCTCCAAAAGACGAAGAGCCCGTCTGTAGCGGCTTTCGAGGTCTACTGCGCTCTTCAAACACTCTGTGTCCACTTCGGGTGGTCCCCGAGCGAGATCGCGATCCTCGAACAGTACGCCGCCGCGACGGGACGTGCTAATATCGGCGGATCGGCGCCGACGACGGGCTAATATCCGTCGTATGTTCAAAAACAACCTCTTCAGCCTCATCTTGGTCGCCGCGCTCGGCGCGTGCTCTTCTAAAACCGTCATCGTTACCCCGCCAGCTAAGCCTGTGGCCCCCAAGACGGAGGCGCCAGTCGCCAAGGTTACTTGGTCGATGGACGTCCCCAAGGACTGGGAGAAGGAAACACGCCCTGACCCGACGGAGCTCCACGATGTCCGACGCGTGCTCAGCGCGTCCAAGACGTTCAAGGTCGAGAACAGCGAAGGCACCGCGGTCCTCCAGGTGATCGTCGGGCACATCTCCAAAGAAGAGAGCGACAACTTCGCCCAGAACATCCTCGAGATCGAGACCCACCGCGATAACGTGAAGGTGCTCGACGGTCGCGTGACCAAGCTCGGGCAGACGCCAGGCTTCGAGCTCATCGAGGTGCGGCAGCTCGACAAGCGCACACTTGCTGCGATCCTCATGAAGGGCGGCGCGAAGGACGGCTTCGGCGTGCTCGCGACGTGCGGCACGCCTGTGCAGACCGCGGAGGAAGTGCTGCCGGAGTGCAGCAAGATCCTCGACACGCTCGTCATCAAGTAAAGAGTTCTACTAAGCACTCGGTCACGGCGAACGCCAAGAACCCGTTGAAAGCCACAAGGCACGTGCCGTCGTCCATCTCCAACAGGATGACGCACGGCTCGTACGGCTCTAGGAACGTCACTACGACGTTGCGCGGGATGTTGGCGATGGTCGGAGCCACCGACCACAAGGGGATCCCATCGTCCCCTTCGCACATGGCAAGGTGAGCTCGCACCAAGTGTACGTAAGACACCCGCGCGAGCGGTACGTACATCTACGATGCGTTGGTTGTTCTTAGCGCTCTCCATCTTCTTCTTCGACGTCGGGACGCGATCCGACGAGAGGTCACCAGTCCCAGCTGGGACGCTCCATCTGGTCGGCGACAGTCAGTGCGCTGGCGCGACGCTGTACGCCAGCCGCATCGACGAGACGAAACGCTGGTCGAACGTAAAGGGCACTTGTAAGGGCGGGACACGCGTCCCGTATTGGAACGAGCACATCAAGGAAGCTCTGCTGAAGCCTGGCGACAGCGTGGTGATCTACCTCGGGAGTAACGACTGGGGGAAACCTGATCCAGCTCCCTTGCTCGCGCACGTCAAGGCCAGCGGCGCCTCGTGCGTCTGGGTCGGCCCTCCGCTCATCCGAGGGAACGACAACGGCGTCGCGAACCACCTGAAGAGGACGATCGAAGCTGACGGGACGTGCAAGTTCTTGGACAGCCGACCTCTCAACATCCGACAAGAGGACGGCGTCCACCCCGGCCCGAACGAACACAAGCGCTGGTTGCGCGCGGCTCTGTCAAAGTTGCTGTAGCGGCAGGCTACATAACTCTATGCTGCGCGCTATCGTCCGTTGGTTCGTCATGGGGATGCTGTTCTGTCTCGTGGCGTCTTGCGCTTTGGTCCAAGGCAAGCCGAAGGAGATCAAGGCCGAGCGCATTCGTCAGTATACGCTGCACGTGGACGATCGCTTCAACAAGGCTGAGCGCGACGTCGTCGTTGACTCGTTCATCGAGTGGGAGCGGGACACGCACGGAATCGTGCGCTTCGTCGTGTCGCCGACGAAGTGGAACTCTGCCACTGAAGAGGCTGACTACTCCGTGGACGACGAGAACGGCTGCACAGTGGACGTGTACGTGGCGAGCATCAACGGCGACCACAAGTCCATTCGCGAGTTCGAGAAGCGCGGCAGCAAGGGCAACACGCTCGGTTACACCGTTCATCAGTGCGACACAAAGTTCGTCGCCTTCGTCATGGACCGCATCAACTCCTTCAAAGATCCACAGCTGCTGCGCAACGTCGGTGTGCACGAGGCTGGCCACCTGATCGGTCTGGCGCACATCCCAGTGCCTGGGGAGAGCATCATGTTTCCCTCGATGGATCACGCGGCTAAGTGCCCGACCAAGTTGGACATGAAGCAGTTCTGCTTGATGTACGGCTGCGACTGGCACGACATGAAGTCGTGCGACTGATCAGACAAGATCAGCCCTTCTTGCTTGGAAGTGTGAACCTGAAAATAGAGTAGCTGTTTGGCCTGAGGTGCCTGCGGCAAACCCAATGGTGATGTTGCCGCCGTCTTCGTTAACTTTCACTGTTCCATGAAGTCTGACTTGACCAGCTGTAGCAACCGTATTGATCGCAGCAGCCTGTAAAGTGTTAGGATTCAACAATCGAGATTGTTGAATTGTTGTTCCAGCTGTCGTGTTGGAACCATGAACGAATCCATCCACGTTGCTCGATGATGGCACAAGAAGGGCAAATTTAACACCACCGGTGCTAGAGCAGTTTACTACGCCGTTCAATTCTACGTACCAAACTTCATTTGCGTTCACAGCGAATGTGAAATTTGTAGGTTGAGCTCCTGGATTGACGGTCGTGAATGTTGCTGATAGACGTTGTGAAACACATGCCAAGTCGGTCGTCAGACCATTTCGGCCATCGTACGCGCTGACACCGGCGATAGCTCCATTCAACGAGACGCCGTAACCGTTGTACGTGTTGTAGAAAGCGGTGTTACCCCACTGCATGTCGGAGCCGCCGTAGTTCAACGTAAAGGCGTTGTAATCTGTGCCACCGTTGTCAACCTTGATGATCTCAGTAGGAGTGAGAGCTGTATCGACCGTGAAGCGCATGGATCCAGAGACATGGACGTCGGTTCCGAAGACGGCGACGTGACGCCCTGGGTCTACTGTCGGCGACGCGTTGGTGGCCGCCGGATTCCCATGGATGGACCCGGACACGTAAAAGTAGACGTCTGACCCGACCGAGGCTGTGCTCGTCAGGTCAGTCGTAAACGACGCCGCGCACCGCGTGATGAAGTAGTTGTAGTCAATGTACGTGTGCGAGCTACCAGCTTCGTTGCAGAAGCCGTGAACTGAAGCCTGATAGATGTTCGAACCGATCAAGCCGAACGTGTGACCGTCGCCGGTGGTCGAGATGATCGGCGAATCGACTGCCACGCTGTTGACGGTGCTGAGCAGCACGGTGTTGTTGAGCTGTGGGTAGCCGCAACGGATGTACCCGTCCGTCGCGATCGGCATGTACTGTCCGAACGCCAGGTACCGCGACGCGCTCAAGAACGACGATGTGAAGGCTGTGGCAACGACCGCTCCGTCTGCCTTTCTGAACGTGAACCCAGCGTCCGCACCGTACGCGCCTGTGTCGTTGAAGATGACTTGGGTGTTGCTGCCAGGCGGGGTGCCAGAGCCACCAGCAGCGGCGATCGTCACCTGACCGTTGCTGTTCGATGTGATCGTGACGTTGGAGCCAGCGACGAGGTAGCTGAGGCCGGCGTTCGTCTTCTGAATCGAGCCAGAGAACCAGTTCGCCTGGAAGCTCCCGCTGCTGAGCACATCACCGTTGAAGAGGGCGACCTTGCGGTTCGACGCGCCGCTCGTGTTGGAGCTGCCGGACACATAGAAGAAGACGTCGGTACCCTTTGTCGAAGCCAGTGTGCCCGACGGATCGAACGAAGCACGGCCCTCAGACGAGATGTTGAGCACGGTCGAGGTCGAGGTTGAGCCCGTCGGGGTCAGGCGCAGCTGGAACTTGGTCGCGTTGGACGTCGATTGGAAGTCGCTCTCTGCGATGAAGAAAGCAGCGCCGGCGTTGGTCGTCGGGAAGTAGGACGACCCGGCGCCGAATCCGCGCGCGATGAGCCCGCCGAGGATGTCGTTGGCTAGGGCTTGTGAAGGAGCGGACGGCGTCCCGCGCGCCTTGCGCTGGACGAGGAACGCGCCATTCTGATCACTGTTGTAATTCGTCGTCTGGAGCGGCACCGCCGTCTGCCCACCGATGTCCACGGTCTGCGAGGAGCCAGTGATTTGGAGCGTCGCGAAGGACGAGAAGTTCAGGGATCCGACGCTCAGCGTGCCCGACACTACCGTGTCGTTGAGGACCGAGACCTTCCTGTTCGACCCGGTGTTGACGCCGACGGAGCCTGACGCGTAGAACCAAACGTCTGATCCTTGCGTCGTGGCTGTCGTCCCTGGCGAGGACACCGTCACTGCGCCTGTGAAATTCGAGCCTGTAAGAGCCGCGAACGTGCCGTCGTGGACGATCACCGTGTAAGCGCCGCCGGCGCCGCCGTCGGTCGCTTTCAGGCCTGTCGAGGGTGTGAAGACACGTTCATTGGTGAGCTGCGCGTCCGCGGCGAGCGCGAGGTACTGAGCACCCAGCGGTGCGCCTGAAGCTGGCGTGGTGCCAGACAGGATGATCTGCCCATTGGATCCTGTCGAGATCGAGATGACGTTGCCAGCGGGCACCGTGATGAACGGCGTACCCGCGGTCGTCTGCGTGATGGATCCTGTCGCGCCCCCGTTGTTGGCGAGCAGGATGTTGCCGGAGTGAACGACGTCGCCAGCGAACACGGCGACCTGACGGTTGTACCCTGCCGCGACGCCGATGGAACCAGACACGAACAAGAAAGCGTCGCTAGCTGTCGTTGTCGGGTAACGCATCTGTCCATCGAGGAACAGAGCGCCAGACATCACGAGCGATCCTGAGCTCACGGCGTCGCCGCCGAGGACGGTGACCTTACGGTTGGCGTTGACCGCTCCAGCGGTTCCAGGCGCCACGCGGACTGAACCAGATACCCAGAAGAAGACGTCAGTACCCTTGGTCAGAGCTGACGTACCGGCTCCATCATGGCTGACTGCTCCCGTGAAGTTCGAGCCAGTGAGAGCAGCGAACTTGTTGTTATCGACCATCATCGTGACGGTGGAGTTGGCCCCGCCGTCTGCGATCAAGATGCCAGTGCCGGCTGTGAGCGCACGTTCAGCAGAGAGCGACGCGTCGTTGCCGATCGTGACGTAAGCGGATGTAGTCGGCGCTCCAGATCCTCCAGAGATAGAAGCAGACAGGATGATCTGTCCGTTAGATCCGGTCGTGACCGTAATCGCATTGCCTGCCGGGACAGTGATGAACGGTGTTCCAGCCGTGGTCTGCGTGATCGAGCCGGTGGCGCCGCCGTTAGCCGCGAACGTCACAGCGCCAGTGTACGTGGAACCAGAAATCGTCGCTACGACCCCGTTGTTGATCGCGAAGGTGACTGTGCTGTTGGCTCCACCGTCTGTCAACGTGAGCCCGGTACCGGCGGTTAGGTTGCGTTCGTTCGTCAGAGTGGCGTCGGCGCCAATGGTAACGTACGCGCTGCCAAGAGGAGCGAACGTGGTGCCAGCGATGGTGATCTGCCCGTTCGAAGCGCTCGTGACCGTGATGTTGTTGCCGCCGACGAGGTAGCTGAGGCCTGGTCCAACCTGTTGGATCGAACCTGAGATTCCACCTGAGGCCGAGAGCACGCCCGTGAAGACAGAACCAGTGAGTGCAGCGAAGAACCGATCGTTGACGCCGATCGTGTAGTTGCCGTTAGCACCTCCATCAGTGGCGAACAAACCAGTGCTAGGTGTCAGAACGCGTTCAGCTGTAAGCGTTGCGTCTGTAGCGAGAGTCAAGTACTGAGAGTTGGTAGGTGCTCCGCCGCCTCCGCCACCACCAGCGGACGACGAGATGACGATCTGACCATTGCTCATTGATGTGATGGTCAATGAGCCTGGTGAACCGTTGACGATGTAAGAGATTCCGCTCGCAAGTTGCTGAATTGACCCCGAGATCCACGGCACGCTGATGCTGCCAGAGACGACGACGTCGCCTCCGAACAGGGCGACCTTACGGTTGTAGCCCGAAGCGAGGTTGCTGGATCCAGAGACAAAGAACTGGACGTCTGTACCTTGCGATGCTGCGGTTCGGAGCTGAGAGTCGAACGACGCAGCGCCGCTCATAACCATGCTGGCCGAGCTGATGATGTCTCCGCCGAACAGGATCACTTTGCGGTTAGCCGATGTGACAGTTGGCCCACCTGCTTGGGTCGCTGACCCTGAGAACCAGAGGAACACATCGGTTCCCTTGGTGAGCGCCGAGACACCGCCGGAGTCGTGCGAAACAGCTCCTGTGAAGTTCGCGCCTGTCAAGAACGCGACGGTGCCGTCGTGCACGATCAACGTGTAGTTGCCGTTCGCTCCACTGTCTGTGGCTTTCAAGCCTGTAGACGGAGCAAGGACGCGTTCGGACGTGAGCTCTGCGTCCGTCGCAAGCGTGAGGTACTGCGCTCCCTTAGGAGCTCCTTGGTTGACGCCGCCAGAGCCGCTGAGCACGATCTGCCCATTGGACCCGGTTGTGACCGTGATCACGTTTCCGGCGGGAGATGTCACGAACGGAGTGCCTGCTGTAGTAACAGTGATCGAGCCTGTGATGCCTCCGTTCGCCACAGCTGTCACAGCGCCAGTGAACGTCCCACCAGCGAGTGGCATATAAGAGGTGAGCGCGTTGACGGAACCGCTCAAGACGATCTGACCGTTGGAACCGGTGCTGATCGTGACAATGTTCCCAGCCGGCACCGTGATAAACGGGGTACCAGCTGTGGTGACAGTCATCGATCCAGTGAAACCACCGTTGGATGCGCCTGTAACAGCTCCAGTAAAGGTCGTCCCAGACACAGTCGCTACGACACCGTTATTGATCGCAAGGGTGACTGTGCTGTTCGCACCTCCATCAGTGAGAGCGAGGCCAGTTCCGGCTGTGAGCGCACGTTCAGCGGACAATGACGCGTCGTTGCCAATGGTGACGTACGGCGACGTTGTGGGTGCGCCAGACCCGCCGCTGATCGAAGCAGACAGGATGATCTGCCCGTTGGAACCGGTCGTGACCGTGATGGCGTTGCCGGCTTGAGCCGTGATGAACGGCGTGCCGGCGCTGGTGACCGTGATCGAGCCCGTGATGCCGCCGGCAGCGGCCGCTGTGAAAGATCCAGAAGCCACGACGTCGCCAGCGAGCACCGTCACCTGACGGTTGTAGCCAGAGGCGACGCCAATCGATCCGGACACGTAGTGGAACACGTCGGTGCCCACCGCGGACGGGTATCGCATTTGTCCGTCGAACACCGACGCGCCGGACAACACCAAAGATCCAGATGCGACGATGTCCCCACCAAAGAGCGACACCTTGCGGTTGGCTGAGACAGCGCCGGTAGTGCCAGGGACGACTCGCACCGACCCCGAGAAGAACGTAAAGACGTCCGTGCCCAGCGTCTGCGCCGGCGAGGAGTGCTGGACGACGCCAGTGAAGACTGAGCCGGTCAGCGCCGCAAAGGTGCCGTCGTGGACCACGACAGTGTAAGCGCCACCAGCGCCGCCGTCTGTCGCTTTCAAGCCAGTGGAAGGCGTGAACACGCGCTCGACCGTCAGCTCGGGGTCGGCCGCCAACGTGAGGAACTGAGCTGTCTTCGGGGCGCCCTCGTTGCCGCCGCCGGAGCCACTGATGACGATCTGCCCGCCGCTGCCGGTCGTGATCGTGATCACATTTCCAGCTGGTACGGTGACGAACGGCGTCCCGCTCACGAGCCGCGTGATCGAGCCTGTGATGCCGCCGTTGGCGACCGCTGTGATCGCGCCGGTGAAGGTGGATCCGCTCAACGTGGCGACGACGCCGTTGTTGATGTTGAGTGTGTAAGCGCCGTTCGCGCCGCCGTCCGTGGCCTTCAGGCCGGTGCCAGGGGTGAAGACGCGTTCGTTGGACAACGACGCGGTGAGAGCGAGCGTGAGGTAGGATGGATCAGGATCTCCGCCTCCACCCGACCCACCGCCAGTTGAAGAGATCGTGATCTGCCCGCCCGATCCAGTGACGACCGTGACGTTGTTGCCGGCGATGATGTAGCTGGTCCCGTCCTGGAGCCTCGTGAGCGAACCCGAAATGCCGCCCGAGAACGTGGCGGGCGCGCTGTACGTCGTCGGCCCTGTGAAGTTGGACCCCGTGAGCGCCGCGAAGAAGCGATCGTTGACGCCGATGGTGAAGTTGCCGTTGGCCCCACCGTCGGTCGAAAACAACCCTGTGGAAGGCACCAACACACGCTCCGCTGAGAGCGTGCCGTCCGTAGCCAGGGTGAGGTACTGCGCCGTGCTGGGGGCGCCCGAGGCAGCTGCCGCCGAGATGGTCACCTGACCGTTGCTAGCCGAGGTGACCGTAACGTTGGTGCCGCCGACGAGGTAGCTGAGACCGCCGACGGTTCGTTGGAGCGATCCGCTGAGGCCGCCCGTTGCCTTGACAACGCCTGAGAAGTTGGTGCCCGAGACCGTGGCCACGACGCCGTCGTTGATGTTCATCGTGACGTTCGAGTTGGCCCCTCCATCGACAACCTTGATCCCGGTGCCACCTGTCAAGACACGTTCAGACGTTAGGCCAGCTTCGGCGGTGACGGTGACGTAGGAGAGCGCAGCCGACGCGCCAGACGCTGCGACGGCCGAGATGACGACCTGCCCATTCGAGCCGGTCGTGACCGTGACGTTCGGGCCGCCGGCGATAAAGGTGCTACCGTCGGTCGTCTTGATGTTGCCTGAGACACTGAGGTCTCCGAAGACCCGCAGGTTGGCGCCGATGTTCGCGTTGCCGATGTCCGTGTCAGACGAGTGAATGATCTTCGTGATCTCCCCGGTTCGCGGGTCGGTCACAAGGTGTTGTGGTTTGCTCTTGTACGTCCTGCGATCCATCAGATGATCACGCTCTTGATGTTCAAGATGCTGAAGTCGTAAGCCGGACGGTTGCGGAAGGAGCCGTCGAAGTACGGGACCGAGCTGGTCGCTTCAAAAGATACGTTGCTCGAGAGTGTCTTGAGCGGGTCCGTCAGCTTGCCGGCGCTGTCGTAGAAATAGACTTGGACCGGCCCTGTCTTGACTCCCACGACGCCGTTGGTCGTCCCGTCGGGCGACAACCCGAGTTCGTCGAAGAATTTCGCGTCTAGACGTTGCTCTAGTAGATCTCGCGGCTGACCGAAGCGATCGCGACGGTACACAGCTTGCGATTTCAGAGGAAAAGCGGACATCATGCCGTGCCGCCATCCCCTGATCACGACGCTCTGTGACACTCCGTTGACGCCTTGGCGAAACGTGACGTGTTGGTTGTCGACGTTGCTGCTTCCGTCGCCGATTCCGTAGAACGCTTTGATGAACTCGGACGTCGTCAGGCCGTTGTGACCGACCGAGAAGTTGGTGTCGTCCTCAGAGCAGATCCTTCTATGAATTCCGTTCGAGCCGCTGTGCCCAATTTCCAACGCTAGCGCTTTGTACGGGACGTTCCCCAAGAATGTTCCTGCCGAACCTGGATCTTTACGGATCATCAGGTCACGGGTGAGAGTGTTGCTGAACTTGAACGTAAGACCTTGGTACCGCTGATCGTACGGGTACGTCATCATCCAGTTCCCGATACCTCGTCCGCTTTCAGTCACGAAAGTGTCATGAGCGAACGCGCCATCGCCCGTGTACAACACGAATGAGATGGTGGTGAGCGACGTGTCCAGACCGAGCAGTCGGTAGTTCGGGTTGCACGTCTTGATGCACTCGAGCGGATCCGGGATCCTGCTATCCCAGAACTTCTCGTTATCGCTCACGAGGTTCACGTTTCGATTGTTCTTCTTGAGCGTCTCGATCGATTGAGCGCGGGACCAACCGTACTCACTTGACCACCCAGCTGAATCCACGTTGTTGATCTTTGACGAGAAATTGCTGTAGTACCTCGTCAACATCGACGACGTCAGGTCGGTCGTTCCGTAGGATGCGATAGCGTTCAGAACACTGAAGCGATCCAAGTAACTTCCTGAAAGCTCACCACGATAAACAACGTCGAACTGGTCGAGGACTGGTTCTTCGCCGACGTCCTGCCAAAGCTCTTCAGTCTCCAGTCGCTGGTTCAGCGTGTCGTGGAACTCTGTGTCTTCTTTGACGAGGTCGCCGTACAGTGTCACCTTCATCAGACCAGACCCGATCGCGACGTCGTGGTAGGATGTCAAGATGGTGGGCATCGCCAGCTCTTGGAATAAGATGTCCCAATTGCCAGCGTTGTTCGTCCCGGCGGCGCGATGCTTGCTGATCGCGAGGACAAGCTTATCCTCGGGGTACAACAGGTACGGGCTCTTCGTTGTTTGAGAGACCACGTCGTAGTACGTCTTGCTCTTGAAAACACGGTTCGGAGAGGACTGCTTCTGAGTTCCGTTCTCGAACTGATCGTCCATCGGAACGATAGGGTTCAGAGAACCGTTCAACCGATCTGGAGAGATAAGGGCGAACTGATTGCCGAGGATGCTTCGCCCAGACTCCATGTTCTTGGAAGATCGCCGCGCGATCGGCCCGAACGTCAGACCGTTCGCCTGCGTCGGCCGCGGTGGTCCTCCATCACCGGTGCCGACGCCGAGGAAGAACGTCGCGCTCCCAGACACGCGCTGCCTCCACACGTGCGACGTGATCTGCGGGTCCATGATGAGCTTGATCGAGCCGGTGTAGAAGTTGTCCGACCCACTGAGCACTGAGCCTGTGATTACGACTGATGGGTTGATGAAGTAACCGACGCCCTCTGGAGTCGCGATGACGTCTTTGTACCCTCCCAATCCAACGTAGGTCGAGGTGGCGACGTTGTACGACCCGGTCGTCATGTCCATCAGAGTGGTGATCGTACCGCTAGCGATCAGATCTCTGAGTGAGCCGTCTGGTCCATCGCGACGCAACAGCGCGAACGTGATCATGGGTCCACCCGTGTCCATGGTGTACTCCAGATCGCTGTTCATGGCTTCACGGATGCCGAAACGATCGTTCAACCACCCAGGGCCCGCTTGGAACGGGAACTCCACCACGATCTTCTCAAGCAAAAAGGGTTGTGACAGATACGATGTCATGTCGATCGACTGTGTCACGTTCCCTGCGTGCAATGGGTTCAGAAGGCTCGCGGTGATGAAGTAAGAGTTGAAGCCGATGTCAAGCGAGAAGAAGGGTACGTCGCTCCCGTCGCCGGCGTACGTGATCACTCTTCGATACGCGATCTGCGCGGCGGCGAGGTTGCCGCCGTCGCCGCCGCCGCCGAAACCGTTGAGCAGCGAATCAGCGATTGGCAACAAATGCATTCCGTACGGTGTGAACAGCACAGGCGCGAAGGTGCTCGGATCGCCTCCGCCGTTCACGCAGCGAGATGATTCGTCAGCTACCTTCTCGAACCGACCTTGCGTCGGGTTGAAGTAGTGGATGGAAGACGAATCGACGCTTAGCGTAGAGACGGTCTTCAGCGGGAACTCCATCCTGAGCGCTGTCTTGTTCGAAACCTTCGACTTGAACTTATCAGGAGAGATGGAGTTTGCAGCCCCTGTCATGAACTTCGAGTTGACGACGTTCGTCTCGTCTTGCTCGAACAACCCAGTGTCGAAGAACGAGCCAAGCCTCTCAGTTTGCCTGGTTGGGACGATGAACTGATCGACCGCGTACGGATCGACGTTGCCGACGACGCTCCCTAGGCTACCCGTCAAGTCTTCGCCGACCCACCGAGGGTCGAACTGCTGCGTCGTCGGGTAGGTCACGTTCACGCCTGTCATGAACAAGACGGTGCGTCCGTCGTCAAAGAAGACCTTGTTACGACCTGTCCGTGTACGATCCCCAGTCTTAGATTTGACTGGGTACGCTCCTGGACGACGATCTCGCTCTCTAAGCTCGACTCGAGGCAAAATCTGTCTGAGGCTGTGAGAAAAGAATGTGAACGCCATCGACCTACTCTAAGTTAGGTGATCGCTCTTAGTAGAACCCAGTCGCGCCAACTTGAACGTGCGTGGGTGGCAAGCAGTTCTCGGACGGTGGCCGCATGGCTCTAAGAGCAGCCTTGATGTCCGTCTCCATCGTCAGTTCGTCGACGATGATCCCGTTGTGCTCTTGATCGTCGTGGAAAATACCATGATATCGATTGTCTGGCGAGATGCTCTCGCTCACGATCGACATGTCACCAACGGTGTCTGCTTCGTCCTCGAACGGAAAAGTGCCAACATGAAGATCATCACGGTGAGCTTTCATGATGAACACCTCGGAGCTAGCACGATCGTTGACATTACCCTCGTCGAGCGCTCCCCAAACTTTGTGAGCGATGTCTTTGGAATGCGTTCGATGCGTCACGACGTCTCGAAGCTCAAGCGGTTCGATAGCACCGTCTTTTGACGCTACATCTTCTAGAAGAAGAGCGTTGATCTCGTTGATGTTAGGTGATAGTTTTTGGAGATGCGCGACGGGGTCGAATTTCGTCATCTCAAGGTACGAGTTCTCGTCTCGAAGTATAGGACGAGACTGCCCCAACACGAGGTCAGGCACACCGTGTTGCCCAGTCTGATCGTTGTAACCGTCGTGGATCTTCGCGATCCCGTTAGCGAAGTGAATAGGGTTGGTGAGCTCGACGCCTTGACGATACGCGTCGATAGCTGACGTGTTCGTGCTGGAGTTCGTCGTGCTGCGGCGACGGTCCTTTTGCTGCGAATCATCGAAGGGTCGGATGCGTCTAGCCATCGGAGTTCCTCCGTTTGGCCTCTCTTCGTTTAGCAGCTTCGCTTAGTTTTTGACGGGTTTCGGCGGAGTGCTTGTAACCAACGTAACGCATTCCGTTGAAACGATTGGTATGACAATAGATGTCGATGCCCATGACTAGAACTTCTTCACCACGCCTGCAAGTTGTTGAAGTAGGATGCGATCCTCGATCAATGGCTTGTTCGCTTCTGAGAGGTACATGTCGTAATGGAAGTACTGCTTCTTGTGGCGCTCAAGCAGATGTGATTCCACGACGAAGTTAGTGCCGTAGTACACGGTCTTGCGAGGCACCAAGTGCTCCACGAAGTACGCGACGCTGCTGTCGAACCAACGGAAGAAGTCGAAGAACGCTCGGAAGTTGAGCTTGTCCACCAGACGGTTGAAGTAGACCTCCTTCAAATGTTCAAGGTTCTGGTACTGCGAGGAGAACTCGTTCTCAGGAGCACCTAGCGCGGTGTCGAGCTGCTCCATGGTCGCGAACATGGTGATGATGTCACGGTTGAGCGCGTCGACGAGCGAGAACTCGATAGACAGGCGCGGGTCGTCCTGTGGCTCCTCGTTCTTCGGCACCTCGTACACCGGCGCCACTGCTGCCCACGCCGTGCGCTTGACCTTGGCGTAGTCTTGGTAGCTGCGCACGCGCACCTTGTCTGAGGAGACCGCTTCGTCGATCTCTGGGGAGATGTAGCTGTACCCGACCATCTTCGGCAACAGAACCTTCGTCGACGCCGGAAACCCTGAGCCTGAGAGATGTTGTACGTTCTGAGAGTAATCGAACATCCAGATGCTGCCAGCAGCTGTCGAGCTCGACATCTCTTGCTGACACGTTACATCGACGCGCAGGCGCTCAAACGCGCCAGTCAATCGTTGGCTGAAGTTGAAGTTCGTGTGAGGGTCACGGACGCCAGCAGAGTGCGGGTTGCGAACGTGCTCCTCCCACTCTCTGTCGTCTAGATCCTTGCTCCAGAAGCGCACTCGGCTGACCTGACCGTCGAAGCTCCCGTTCAACACGTCGGTCGGTAGGCTGGCGGACGAGTTGAGGAACTGCACTCCAGACGCGGTGTCAATGGAGTTGCCAACCTTGAAGAAAGCTCCGAGCGTGTTGACCGCACTAGAGCTCATGAGCGCGCTGGTGGAACCGTTCGGCGCTTCGTTGAAGAGCGACTTGGAAGCGAACGCGTCGGTGATCGTCCCCATGTTCTGGCGCGCGACGCGCAAGAAGTACGAGGACGAGACGATGCCAGAGCCGGTCAGATCGTTACGGACCTTGCCGAACGACACGTACCACGGGTCTCCGTCGAAGATGTCTACCGACGCCGTCATCCTCAAGATAGGAGCATCGTTGAGAGAGGACGCCGTGCCTGGTCTGGCGTAGAGGACGATCGCAGGGTCGCGCGTGTCGCTGCCAGACACGGCGAGCAGGTTGACCAACAGACGCTCAGAAGCACCCGTAGAAGCGCTCGTGTACATGCGCGCCAAGCTCTGTACCTCAGCACGCCCACGCGCCTTAGACGGCCAACAGTATACCGCTTCGTACGTCCAAGATCCAGATGTCCACAAGCCGTCGCTACGTTGGTTCGAAGTACCATGTGGCGCGGTTAGAGTTGGTTGGACGAACGTACCGACCGGCTGTGGGGATCCGACTTCGACTCGTGAAGAGCTTAGGAACCCTGACTTAAGGAGACCACCGTTCTCGAAGCTGAGGAACTGCATCGGCTCCAGTCGAACTTCTCTTGAAACATCAAGAGAGCGAGCCGTCGGGCCACCCTTCTCTTTGATCTTGAAGGAGTTGCGAGGATCGATGCCGATGGAACGGAAGAACGCTTCGATGCTGTGCAGTGTGCCCTTCGAACGGATGATCTCACCCATGTTGGTGAGCACACGCCGCATGATTTGGTTCTGCACGCTGAGCAACGAGTGATCGTTCAACGAGTACGACGGATCGACGTCCTCTCCGTCTTTGTACTGCGCGAAGGCAGCGTCAGAGAACAGGTTGGGCATCTTGATGCCGAACTCACGAAGTGCGAACGGGAGGAAGACGTCTGGTGACGTGTCCTTCTCGTCGTAATCCACGTAGTGGATCTTGGAGAAAGCGTCGACGAACAGTTTCATCTCGTCGAAGTACTTCGCCCACGTGTACAGGAGGGCTAGGAAGAGCTGAGTGGAACCAAGCTTGCCGGTACCTGGGATGGACTCACCTTGGAAGCTCTCGTCGATCGCGCCCGTCTCGGTGAGCAGACCTTCAAAATCCTGACCATCGGTCAGGTAGTGCTTCGGAACGAGGCGCGTGATCAGGTTCGGGTTGTCTTGGTCGTACAGGCTCGCGCTCGCGAGCAGCGTGGTGTTGAGCGTCTGCACGTCAGCGAACCCTGGGAAGACGACTGGGTTCAAGTCGAGGCGCTCCAACCCCAACGGAGGTGCGACAGAGCCTGTCGAGCGTTGCGAGAAGCTGAAGCCGTTCACGTAGGCGTGCATCCCATTGCCTGAGCTGTCCAACACGATGGAGTTGACCGCTGACGTTTCGTCGCCACTGAGCGAGCCGGTCGGCTCGTTGAACTTGTAGTACAGGATCAGGTTGTCCTGCGCGAATACGTTGCGGTTGACGAACTTCTGGATCTGTTGCTGGTTGCGAGCCTCACGAAACACGCGCAGCTCATCGAGAGAGGCTGACAATGTCTTGTCGGGGGTGACCGTCGTCGAGCCAACACGGAACGAGGATCCCGAGCCGATCGTCACCGGTGCATTGTTCGTCAGGATGGAGTCGAACTGGTAGACGTTCGTCGACGTCGCCTTCAGATCGCCGTTCACGTACAACTTCGCGCGTCCACTGTCGTCGCGATCGTACACGTTTGCGACGTGGACGAACTGTCCTCGAGAGATAGAAGACGACACAACGAGGTTCGCCGAACCTGAAAACATCGCCCATGCGACCTCGGCTGTGGATGCTGACGAACCACTTTTGATGTACGCGGTCACACCAAC
>ERZ761584.106-NODE-106-length-32688-cov-6.956731_pt1 | contig 32688 bp, 31 predicted proteins | sample MGYA00512168_ERZ761584 | MGnify/ENA primary metagenome ERZ761584 (study PRJEB28899, sample SAMN03785564) | bioreactor sludge metagenome | biome: EBPR Sludge; feature: EBPR Bioreactor; material: 0.22µm filtered reactor supernatant | place: Saint Lucia: Queensland...
ACGGAGTAAGGCGTTACCATTAGGTGAGTCTATGACCTCCGAAGCCCAACCCATCAGCTTTGCTGTGGGTGGGTAGTTCACGAGTGCTGCCTATTTTAAATAACACAATGAATCAAGCATCATTTTTTAGCGGGATAGGCGGTTTTGACTTGGCATCAGAAATGGTCGGGTGGAAGAACGTTGCCTATTGCGAAATAGATGAATTTTGTAGAGAACTATTAAAATTCTATTGGCCAAATGCCAAAGCTTATGGAGACATCAAAAAATCAGACTTTCTCCCCCTCCGTGGAACAGTTGACGTTATTTCCGGAGGCTTCCCTTGCCAACCTTACTCACAAGCAGGTAAAAGACTTGGTACGGAAGACAGCAGACACCTCTGGCCAGAGATGTATAGAGGAATTAGAGAAATCCAAGCTCCTTGGATCGTGGGGGAAAACGTTTACGGCATTATTAATTGGAATGGGGGGGCTGGTGCTCAACGGCATTAAAGTTGACTTGGAATCCGAAGGTTACGAAGTCCAAGTTGTTGTACTACCAGCTGGTGGCGCAGAAGCTCCACACCAAAGATATAGGACGTTTATTATTGCCTAAGTTGCCTCCGTTGGTGTCCATAGACAAAATCGACAAACGCAGGAGCCGTTTAAAGGAGAAGAAGATAAATGGGAATGGCTTCGGTCCAACATTATCAGAATTGGCGCAGAGGAACTTATTGCCAACTCCGACTATAAGTGGGTCGGAGACTTACGCAACGAAATCGAAAAGGGAGGGACACGAGATGGCTTTATCTACCCTAGACTCGATGATGGATTACATCAGGACACACGGAATGATCCCGACGCCACAAGCGACGGATTACAAGGGTGGAGCGACAGTAGAATCCTACAAGAAGCGAGGGAGGGGGTCTTCCAACGATTTAAGGACATGGGTGGCATTTCAGGAAGATTCTGGGAAAACTTCCCAACTGAATCCCCGTTTCGTACTGGAAATGATGGGTTTCCCACCGAACTGGACGGAATTACCGTTTCAAGTTGGGCAAATAATTCGATCAAAGCAGCAGGAAACGCAGTAGTGGTGCCATTGGTATACAAGTTTTTCAAGCTGATAGATTATATAGAAAATACACTAACAATATAAACAATGAACACGATGCGTAGTGGTGTAAAGGAGGTAACATGTCGGCATTTTTTAGATTTTTTAACACGGGAGTGTTTTATATAATTTCTCAACTGCATCAGAGGGCTTCGGCTCTCTGATTTTAAAACTAAAAAAATGGATATAGAAAACGATTGGCTTGTAGTAAAAGACTATGGTGGGTATACATGGCTTTCAAAAAGCAATATACAATACCGCTCGTCAAAGAAAGGCCTACATTATTGTATGACAGATGATACCGTGTATACTGAAGGATATTTGGGCGACCCCGGTGACATAAAGAGCATGCGTAAAGCCACAGATGAGGAGGTAGAAGCTTTTTACCAAAAGCACCCACAATATCGTAATTATTTTGATTAAAGAATAGTATCCAAATAATGTACAGAAGGAAGTCGATAGGCTCTGGCCCCGTCCAAACAACAGGCAGGCATGTAGGTAGTTGTTCCCTGACAAGGGCTGTACTTTTTAAATCGGTTAAATGTTTTTTCTTATATTGAGACCTCCATGCAGTAGTTAGGAAAGCCTAATGCTGCATGGTTTTTAAATCGCTAATTATGGAATTAATAGTATCGTTTCTTTTAGGAATTTATATAACCTTATGCTGTGCCTGGGTTAAGATGTTGTATGAGACTATACAAGATTTCAAAACTCATCTCTACATCGTAGAGTGCTTCGGCTACATGGATGAAGGGGAAAAGAGAAAATTCCTGCAGTTCTTGAGAGAGGTCGAGCAGTTCGAGCGCAGGGATCAAAGAGAAGCCATGATCCGGACCTCACTTGATGGCATCATGAAAAACAAATACAACATCACTTACAGTGAAGGCATTAAAACACGAAAAATCTTAGAATGATGAGAGAGAGTAATTGGTTCGGTATAGACGTCTGCATTAAGTGCGAGAACGAATTAACGGACCAGCAAAAACACTATAGAAATGGAATTTGTGCCAGATGCGGGCATATTACAAGGGGGACTGTCTGCGATACTGAAAAGGTTGTGACAAAGATCATAAGCCATAGTCCATGGTGGAAGTTTTGGGGTCAGAAACAAAAGGAGCAGTTTTGTTTAATAAGCCAAATGAACCGTTGTTCGGTTTCTATACCATCCAACATTGCTGAAGGTTGTTCCCGTAATTCAGATATTGAATTGAAACGATTTATTGAAATCGCTATTGGATCTTCTTTTGAATTAGAAACCCAACTATTGCTTGCGAAAGAAATCTATCAAAAGGAAGATGTATCACTTTTTGATGAGTTGAACCGATTACAAAAAATGATGAATGCCTATCATTTGAAACTTAAAGCCACACCAAACACCAATTACCAAAAGCCAATCACCAATAACTAATCAACAAAATATGAAGCTCTCAGAACACGTAGAACATATCCGTCAGTTAATCGACCAATCCTTCCGAAACAAGTTAGGAAGAATGGGGATTTCAAGTACTCAACTCCCAATCACCAATCACCAACAGCCAATCACCTTAATCTACTCAGTATTTGAACAAGAAACAGGCACTGTGGCTGATGCTTACGAAAAGTTGGTAGAAGAACTCACCTTTACATTGTTCAATCGTTTGGCGGCTCTCAAAGTAATGGAAGCCCATACTTTGCATCCTGAAATTGTAACCCGAAGAGAAAGCCACGGTGGTCGTTCCTTTGCTCATTTGGTATGGCTCGAACAAAATCCAAGTGCAAAAACCAATTTTGAAGAAGAAGGAATAATTGAGTTCTTGGAAGAACAACTGCAAAAATTAGCCTCCGATATTCCTTTGTTTAGTCCTCAGCATCCGTATCACTTGCTCCCTACTGCAATTGAACTGCTCCAAATCATCAACGCTTTCAATGCCGTAGAAGATGATATTGATGTAGCCAAAACAATTCCTAATTCCTCATTCCCAATTCCTAATTCAATATGGCAAAGCGATGATGTATTGGGTTGGTTGTACGAAAGCTACAACAACTACAAAAAAGCAGCACACAAAGCCAGTGGCGATAAAACCGAATACAACAAAGTAAGCATCCAAAGCCAGGTATATACCCCACGTTGGGTAGTGCAGTTTTTGGTAGATAACAGTTTGGGAAAACTCTATCTGGAAATGTACCCTGATAGCGAAATACGCAATAAGTATAAAATAGCACAAGCACCAACCACGCAGTTAAGAGAACGAAAGCCCTTGCACGAAATACGAATGATTGACCCTTCCACAGGATCGGGCAATTACCTGCTGTATGGCTTTGATATGTATTACGATTTGTACATAGACCAAATAGAAAACTATGGGGCTGACTACAATGAAGCCGACATTCCAAGACTAATTATAGAAAACAACCTGCACGGTGTGGACTTAGATGACCGTGCCATACAGTTGGCTCAGTTGGGTTTATACATCAAAGCAAAAAGAAGAAAACGTACTGCCAAAATAGAGCATTTCAATATCGTTAGTTCCGACTTTTTCTTGCCGGCTTATGAAGAAGTAAAACATCTTTTTGAAAACGGAGCTCCATTGGATGCACAGCTTGAAAAAATTGTGATTGATCTATGGGAAGACTTACAGCAAGCCCACAAATTTGGCTCACTTATTCGTTTAGAAGAAAAGTTTAGCATCAAGCTGCACGGCTTGGTAAAAGAAGAAGGCATTACCCTATTTACCGAACAGAACTTGATTAAGTACGATGAGTTCCGCACCAACTTTTTTACCAACCTTCAAAAAGCAGTAGCCCAAAACACCGCCAAACAAGGTCAAACATTCCTCAATACCAAAACACAGGGTGCCATTACCTTTTTGCAACTACTTACCCAAAAATACGATGTAGCAGTTGCCAACCCACCCTATACCGATAGTGCAGATTTTGGTCCCGAACTGAAAAAGTTTGTTGAAGCCAATTATAAGCAGCCGTATAAATTCAATACCAACCTTTATGCGGCATTTATAAAGCGTTGTTGTGAAATTACAACAGATGATGGTTATGTGGGAATGATTCATCCGCACACTTTTATGTTCATCAAGACTTTTGAAGATGTGCGTAAATATCTAATTGAACATACCCACATTGATATAATGGTAGATTATGGTTTAGACAGGGTAAATCTTTTTGGACCTGGTATTTTGTTAGATGCTACTTGGTATGTATTGAGTAAAAAGAAAAAAGAAAGCTCCGGCTTATATTTCAACATCACCGCCAATCAACAAGAAAAGGCAAAACAAACATCATTGGAACAAGCCTACGAAGATGCATTGAACAGCAGAAGCAATAACCGTTTATATACCCTCCCCCAAGAAAAACTCAAGATTATCGAAGGCTGGCCTTTTATCTATTGGATTAGCGATGGATTTAGGGAGAAGTTTAAAAAGAATACTGTTGGTAAAATAGCAGATGTTGCTGAAGGTTGTAAAACAGCTGATAATTTTAAATATTTAAGGTTTTGGTGGGAGAATGAAAACCTTGAAAGCGAAGGTTGGAAAACATACTCGAAAGGCGGTCCTTACAATAAATGGCAAGGTAATTTGTGGTTAAAGGTAAATTGGAAAAACGAAGGATTTGAAATTAAAAATGACCCACGTGCAGCTGCTAATAATGAGCAATACTATTTCAAAGAAGGAATTACGTTTACAGGAGCTGGTTCCAAGGGTACAAGTTTTAGATATTTACCGAAAGACAGTATTTTTGATACAGGTGCAAGGTCAATTTTTTCAATAGGTGAACTCTCTCCATTTTTATTACTCGGAATACTAAATTCAAGTCTTTCATTATACATCATTGATGCCTTAAACCCAACTGTAAATACCACTGTCGGTGATATAAAAAGAATACCATTCGTAAAAAGTGAAGCTACAAATTCAGTAACAGTTTTAAGTAAACTGAATGTTGACTTAAAGGAGAAAATATCATCTTACCATATCATTGAAACCAACTTTGAGCAATCACCCCTTATTGCTTTCCAAGGAGCATCTTTGAAAGACCGGGTAATCGCTTATCTCAATTTTGAAAATGCTCAACTCACACAGGTATTGATTAATGAAGCCATCATTAATGAACTCATATTTGAAGTATATGAACTCAGCGATGCAGACCGTGAGCAGGTAGAAGCTAAAATGGGAGTGTCCGTTGGACAATTAGGAATTGGGAATGAAGAATTAGGAATGGGTAAAACCATTGTGGATTTGTTTATTGAAGGAACCAAGATTGCCGATGAAGTGGTATTGGAGCATTTGAAAAGTTTGCCCTTGATAGAGTTTGGTCAGGATAAAATCAGAGAAATAAAAGAAGGTTTCTCTACACTTTACCAAAGCAACAATGATTTGGAAGAGTTTTGCATTCGCCATCAGGTCAATCCCATCAATGTATGGTATTGGTTTAAAGAAGCTAATGTAGTTCCAGCAGCAAGAGCTTCTGAAATTGCTTTAGAGTTTTTGGCAGATGCTATTCGCACCCTGTTGCAGCAAGATGATGATGGCATTATTCCATTGGTAGGCTTACCGGGTGAAGAAGCACTGAGCCAACGCTTAGAGCAGCATTGTTTGCAAAATGGCTTTACCGCTGCACAGTATATGGCTTTAGATAGCTTGCTCGGCCGCCCCATCAATGACTATTTAGAGCATCATTTCTTTAAAAACCTGAGCGACCACCTCAATTTGTTTATGTACCTGCCCAAAACGCCATTTATCTGGCACCTGAGCAGTGGGCAGCATCAAGGCTTTGAAGCATACATTCTCATCTACAAATGGAACAGAGACAGCTTGTTTAAGCTCAAATCGCAGTACATCAGTCAACGAGTACAAAACCTGGAGTACCGCCAAATACAGTTGCAGGATGTAAACACGGCACAAGCCCAAACAGAAAAAGAAAAAACCCGTTTGCAACTCCATGAAATAGAAGCCTTCAAAACAAAAATCGACGAACTCATAGCCGAAGGCTACGACCCTAAACTGGATGATGGCGTAGGCAAAAACATTGCCCCATTGCAAAAGAAAGGATTGCTTAGGGCAGAAGTGCTGAAGTCTGCCGGCAGAAATTCACAATTAGAAAAATACTTAAATGCGGATTGGTAAATGGGTGTAGTGGTTGGTAATTGGCTTTTAGTGATTGGAGAGTTGTCACAAATTTCGACAAGAAATGTGACAGATGTTTGTCGCAAATCTTTGCTTTTTTTGCGACAAATTCTTGTAACAAATGTTTACTTTTTTTGTTACAAGAATAATTTACTGTAACAAATATTTGCTAAATTTGTTACAAAAAAAGTGATGAGCATAGAAGATAAAATAGTTGCACACATAGAAGCCCTGCCCAAAGGAGAGCTTTTGCTGCCTGTTGATTTCCAGGAGTTGGGATCTTCAGAAGCAGTAAGACTTGCACTGTTTCGCTTAGAGAAAGAAGGTTTCATTGTACGTGTTGCTCAAGGCATCTATGTGCGTCCGAAAGAAAGCGGTCTAATTGGGCCACTGACACCTTCTGCGGAAGAAGTGGCCGAAGCGATTGCCAAAAGAGACAGAATACGCACGGTGCCAACCGGAAGCTATGCTTTGAATGCTTTGGGCTTGAGTACGCAAGTACCAATGAATATTGTGTTGCTCACCGATGGATCTCCACGGGAAATCAAAGTAGGCAAACGAACTATCAAATTCAAGAAAACAACGCCAAAGAACCTGTTGGCAAAAGGAAAGATAAGTCGATTGGTCATTCAGGCACTAAAGGAAATAGGAAACGGCAAAGTAACGGCTGACGAAAAGCAGAAAATCTTGGAGTTACTCCGAAAGGAAGATGTAAAAGATCTGAAGCACGACATTGCCATGATGCCTGACGATTGGGATGATGAAATATCCTTAAAGATGTGCAGGAATAGGGCGCAAAAGGAGGAGAGATGAAAGGGGCAGTGATACTGAAACATTTGTTCAAAGGCACCCAGATAGAGTCATTAAACCCACAACATGGATGGAATATTGTTCAGTTCTACAAAAACCTTGGGTTTGATGTGGGGGCTTGCGGTGGGACGCACAATAAGCAAGACGGCAACCATATGAGGTTCTATGGGGTAGACCAAAATGATGTTTTTACCTACAGGGAGTATAGCACTAATCTCAGGACAATAACCCTTGATGAAGCACAAGCAGTAGCTAATCATGGGAGGTTTCCATATGATAAAAGCTTTAGCTTAGAGGTTGCCAAGTGGATGATGGATTATGGAGAGCATGTAAAGCATGATGGGATATTGGGTACTTTTTGCAAGAACAGCAATGGTCGTTATGTCCAAGACGGAACTGACATTGCAATAGAGACATTCAATATCACTAACGGGTGGTATATGGTGGACTTCGCTAAGTATTACAAAATTGGGCTGGATTATAGTAATAATGGCGATCTTTGGAGAAATACCCAGATAGAGGCTCTTGACAAGAACCACGCCAAAGAAATAATAGCTTTCTACAAAAGTGTAGGTTTTAATACCAATGGGCATGAAGGAATTTGCACAAAGGAAAATGGTCATCCAGCCAGATACTATGGAGTGGACAAGAATGGCATATTCGTTAACGACGATGAAGACAGCGATCGCCATACAATTACTCTTGAGGATGCCAAAGCCAAGGTATCGAAGTGCGGCTTCCCATCAAGCTTTGGCCTAGGCATGGCAAAGATGGCCATGGATGCAGGATATAGGGTTGTCAATGACGCTCTCATAGGTTGGTTCTACAAGAGTCCTTCAGGTGAATACGTGAATCACTTTACAAAAAAATCATTGAAAGGCTTTGAGTTTTGTAAACGTGGGTGGCATACGGCTGGGATGGTTGACGCATATTACCCATCATACAATGATCCTGTATTCCCCGGCAATATAATAATAGGCCAACCTGATCCTGACCCATCAATTAAGGCCGACATACAATTTGTTTCCGGAGGATACAAGACTACTTTGTCTGGTGGCGAATACTGTGTACCGAGACCATTGACTCATAACAACCGACGCCCAGCTGGTCTTTGTATCTCTGTAGTAGAGGCACCAACGGTTGAAGTCAAGGTAAAAATTGATGAAAAAACAAAGGATATATTTACGCAGTTTAAAGAAAGTTTGCTAAATTTAAGGAAGGTAATGGATGAGGTTACGTTTGGTAAAGAGTATCAAAACAAGCCATGTCCAGATGAGCCGGCGCATTCATTCACTTTTGCCAACCTGAGCGAAGAGGTAGAGAGGCTCAAAGGCAAGTGGGAACTAACAGATTATCTTGCTCACGCCTTAGAAAGTATTGCAAAAGGTCAATATCATCAGAGTGACGAGTCTTATTTGTATCAGGCCAAAAACCTTATAGAGTTAGAGATTAAGGCAAGACAAAGAAAGAGGTCAGGAAAGATAAAATAACTCCTCATTAAATAGAGCGATTCTGAGAGACTTTAAAGTATGTGGCGAGTATAAGTCTTGCCGGTACAGCAGAAAGTCTCCAGAATCCCTCCCAATCAATCTCCAATCGAACGCAATCAATAATAACAATAGCCCACATCATAGCATTAATACAGTTATACATGATAGCTATGGCAATAATACTCCTCTTAGCAGGGTTCATAGGCGTAGTAATCATCAATATTAAGATATACTTCAATAACAAATGAAAGAACGCACTATAAAGATTTAGGCCTTTATGGCTCTTCTTCGGCTTTTATATGCATTTCTTCGGCTTCTGGGGTGGCCCCTGGGCGCATAATTCTCAGCATTTAAAATTTGAAATTAAATTTTTCAGCCAAAAATGGGGGATAGGCAATGTTTGATATTGGAATAAAATTTGGTGAGGTGCCGGTCGGATACAAAGGAGTTGGTTGTTTTTGCCCCAAAACGCAAAATAAAGTTATCAAATAGGCCTTATGGTCAAGAATTATACATCACTTATGGGGTGTATGCGGCTCGGCACTGCTTTTGCTGGGCCGTTTTTGTATAATAAAAAAGCCGTCCATGGCAGGGTGGACGGCAAAACCCGAAATAAAATAACGGGGATGATTAGAACTGCAGAACGCTAGTAAGATTTTTACGGGAATTGATCCGAATAAAATTCGGAAAACGGTTAAAAGTCGCCTAAATCGGTCAATTCACGGTATGCTTTGTCGATAGCTTCCATCACATCGATGAGAGTGCCAGCACATTTTTCGGCATGCGTGGTGTCTTTCTTTTGGGCTTTGAGGTTTTTGACATTAGATACCATCCTGCGAGCTGCAGCCTGGGCGAGGTCTTTGGATTGGTATAGAGATTCGAGCAGTAGATTATCCATGATTATGTTTTGTGAGTGATTTAATAGTATTTTCTATGGCGATCAGTTTGGCTTGGTTGAGGTCGTATCTGTGTTCCCAATATCCCGCCGGGTTAACGGTTCCGCCTAATTCGTAGAATTCCGCTAAGAGTCCTGAATCTTTGAGGAAGTCTGATGGGTCACGATACCAGCGGGAGAATGTGTCTCGTTGTTCGTCTGATATCTTGTTTGAGTACAGCAAAGAGCTGAAAAAACTTCCTAGTGAATAGCACAGCCTGATATCTTCCTTTCGGCTCATAAATGATAAGGTTCTATCCTTTAGAAACATCAGGGATTCAAGGATTAATTGATTTTGTGTCATTGTCTACTTTTTGTTGGAGTGAAGAAATAGTTTGGTCGAGGGCGGTCCTTTTATAATGCATTAAGAGATGCCTATTTGTTCCTAGTATAGTCCAAACATAGTCCGTAGTATCCCCGCCCATTTGTAGGAATTTGGCTTCAAGGCCGCAGTCGGCAAATAGGTTAGATGGGTGGTGGGTGATTGCCGTAAGATAACATGATGATCTTTCATATACGTCAGGGTGCATTTGTCTAAAGCGCATAACCACTTCAGGCATTTCGTTGCAGAAGTAGAACCATGGATTGTGTTCGATGGCGTCCTTGAGCAACAACATGAGCTGCAGGTGTATTTCAGTCTTCGTCATGATCAGGGAATGCTTGTTTGAGGAGGTTTTTTACATTTAGTTGTTCGCTATTGACGGAAGGCTCTCCGAGTGACAGATCAATCAATTCTTGGAGGAATGGAGGAGAGAATCGGAACCGGACAACAGTTTCGGCTAGGTCGAGTTGATATTCTCTGCCTCCCAGTACCATTATGTGTCTCAATATTCTGTATCCGGACAATTCGTACCGTAAATTCATAGAGTGCACAAGCTTACTGTCGGCTATCATCTTGGAAGAGTACAGGATGTAGGCCAATGCATTAGCGACAACGAAGTCTGTGTGCTTGTCTAGCAGCTCTTCCCTGATGAACCTTCGGCCCTTAAATGACGAGTCATAGTAGTTTTTCATGCCGAAATGCTCAGCGAAGGTGTTTATGTTTATGGAGAAGTCAATAAGTGCTCTCCTCTCTGGTATTACTTTCATAAAAAAGGATTGTGAAGTTAAAGGGAAATGGTTACCGGCCTAAGTTCTTCTCAGCATTGGCCAACGTTTCGCCTACGGAAACAGCCCCAACCTTTGCTCCAATTATAGGGGAATCGAACAACATCATCGCCATGTCAATCATAAGTGATGCCGGTATGCTTTCATTTATGAGTTTTACAACTCTATCATGCGTGTTGTCCCATCCACCTTCAGGCATTAAGTGTTTTATTATGGCTAAGGTTTGCAGGCGGAAAGTGCAATTGTGTGGATGATAAAACCCATCCTTACCTTCTTGGTAGAAGTCGTTTAGTTCTCCGAGGAACATGGTATTAAGCATCCCAATTAGAAACTCTTTTTCAATATTCGCCTTCAGTTCTTTGCGGGATTTGAAATCGAGTTTGCCATACTTCTCTTCTGCTTGGGCACTATCAACGCCATGGAAACAAAAGAGAGGAGAATTTAAAGCAACGAGCCTGAGCAGCTTAAAGGTGAAGTCTCTATGGAGTTCAGGGTGTGTGTGTCTTGGGTCTAATAAATTTTGAAATTTCATGTTAAGATATTTTAGGAAAATGACTCCTGAAGTTACAGGAAAATGATTTTGATTCTTTAGGAAAATGACTTAGTACAGAGCCTTTGATGCTGCAGGGTTGAAGCAGGCTATAATTTTTGTCTGAAAGTATTTCAGCATAGCATCAGCTATGTCTCTGCCTTTCACTACTACTTGGAAAAGACAAGGGTTGGTGGATGATGTACTATTTATATACAATGAGGCGGCATCACCTTTAGTATAATGTAAACACAAGCCCCACTTGATTTCTTGTTGATCAGCCCAGTTAGGCACCCATCCTTTGTTATGTATTTTGGCGAAGTTGATCATTTCAGTCATCAGCCCTACTCTCGACGCTACAAGACGTGCCATATCAACGCTATCGAAAGTATATAATGGGTTGTGGCATTCACCTGCATAAGTGCCCCAGCCTACGCCATTTTTCCCTACGTGCAATGCGCAGTAATTATGAGCCTTTGAAATTGTGTTTGGGAGCTTCGTGGTCCAGTCAGGTTGTATAGCGGCATCTACCTGCCCGTCAATTTTGCGATAAAGTAGCCTAAGCCTTTCAATTGATTCTTGGAGATTCTTTATTTCAGCACTTATGGCTTCGGATGTTAAATTGTTCATTTATGTGCGGTTTAAAAAATTACGAAAAAAATTCCTGTGCGCCGAAATCTCAGCCAAGGCCCAGGGTAGCGGTCAAAAAAATTCTCAGCCCCCGAAATCTCAGCATATCGATCTATGCCCCGGCCCCGGTGGGGCCGGTCGGGTCATGCCTCCCAGGCCTTGAACCGCTCGACGAGCCAAGACCGCCGGAAACCTGTCATAGATGCCAGCCATGTTATGGCTACCATATCACCGTTTATACATGCGTCCCTTATGTCGGGTCGATTATCAAAAAGTTCTTTAACTGTCATCGCCTGCCAGCGATCGAAACCGACCTTAATTAATTGCTCACTCATTTTGTATTGTTTTAATTATAACACAAATATAATAGTTAATATTATACCATGCAAGCACAAAATACCACTTTGTGAATATTTACACAAAAAACGCAACTTTTGTGTAAAACACATAAAACTCAAAAAAACATTAAAAAATGCGTTGTTTATAATAAATACTATTATATATTTGTGTTATCAATTAACAAAAAAACATTTAAACATGAAGACAGTAACAAACAACGAAACGATTTATTTGATTATAAGCATAGCAATTGCATTGCTTATTTTCGGTGCCTCTATTTACCTTGGAACGGTTCTTGACATATGACTATGTTTTAAAACAGGGGACAAAGCAAATATTTATATTAAAACACACTAAAAAAAGATCAAAAAAATGAGTTTAACGAGAGATTTATTAGAGATATCGCAGAGGTCTAAATATGGCTACTTTGCGGATAATTGCAAATTAGGTCTTATTCAGGCCTACAAAGGACATATAATAAAGCACAATCATAAATACTTAATGCATGTCAAGAAATGCATAAGACAATACAACGACGGTGGCAAACTTATAAATGTGCAATATCCTACAATTGCAAGCCAGACAGTAAGCAACAAAAAAGAAGGTATTTTATATGCAAAAAAATACAATATGTATTATGGGCATTACCTGGAATTCGAGAAAATAGATAAAAAAATGTATATTCAACTTGAATGTACTACATCTTTAAAAGGTGCAACGATAAACGCAAAGTATGTGGGCAATACTAAAAAAGATGTTATAAACAAGGCTAAAATATATGGGCACTATGGCAAAGAATTCACTAAAACGTTTAAAAAAATATACGCATGGGAGTTATAATATTTGTTATATTGGTGGTGTTTTACGCCATATATATACCCATCAAAATAAGTTTCCTTGAGAAGCGAGTAAAAGACATCGAAGATAAAAACAATTGATCCATGTATAGCAAGACAAGACCACCACCCAACAGACCACCACCCCAACAAATAAACATTAACTTAGAATTATTGACAGAGAGTGCAACGTTGCACTCTTTTTTTTTGCTTCCCGCAAAGCCCACCCATCACTGTGAAAATCCGGGTACTATCTATAGTAGGTCACCCCTCGCCAAATTTTACAATAAAATTTAGAATTTGAGAAAGGGGGTAAGGGGGGAGGGGGTATAAGGAGAATGGTTATGCTTGCAAAAAATGATATGTAAGTGATTATATTTGTGGGAGTTAAAGGGACGGGAAATGCAAGAGATAGGGTTAAGGATAGTATTGGACACGACGGCACTGCCTGCGCAGATACGGAAGTTCGAGAATTTATTGAAGACGGCTGGTAAGACGGGGGGTTTCAAGATTACGTTAACGAAGGCTACTGTTGACAATATAGACAAGGCCACGGTGAATATCCATGCTTTGAATTTGACTATTGAGAATGGTTTGGTGAATTTGCAGAGGTATGTGAGTTTGCTTGGTCAGGTTCGTGCTGGTGGTGCGGCTGGTGTTGGAGGTGGAGGTAGTGGTTTGGTGAACAATGGGAGTAGGACGGGTACGGCTGCGCCTACGAGTCCGAGGGCTTTGTTGAGTGCATTTTCCGGGTTTATACGGGGTGGTCAGAGTTTCACGAGTGGTATTGGAGCTTTTGCGAGTGGTGTTGGTAGATTGGGATTGGGAGTGGGTGCGCCATTATTTTTTGCTATGAGTGCTGTGAGGAGTTTGGTTGATGCTACGTCTGTTACGAGGGAGTATAGTGATGCGAATGCGAGTTTGGCTGCTGTGTTGGGGTTGACGAGGGATCAGATTGGCGAGTTGGATGATGAGGCGAGGCGGCTTGGTGGAACGATGGCTTTGACGGCTACGCAAGTATTGCAAGCTGAGGAGAGTTTAGCGAAGCTGGGTTTCACGAAGGACGACATTGTGGATATAGTTGAGGATGTGTCGAGGTTGAGTGTGGCGTTGGAGGTTGACACGGACCGAGCGGCTACTACGGCGGGTGCGGCGTTGAAGGCTTTCAATTTGAGTGCTAGTGAGGCGGAGCGGGTTACGAGTGTGTTGGGGGTTGCGACTTTGAAGAGTGCGGCGACTTTTCAGACGTTGGAACAGGTGATGAACCAAACGGCTGCTACGGCCAATGGGTTTGGGTTGAGTATTGAGGATACATTGGCTTTGGTTGGCAAGTTGAAGGATGTGGGATTGACGGATAGTGTGGCTGCTACGGCTACGAGGAACATCTTGTTGAACTTGAGTGATGAGAAGGGAGATTTGAGGAAAGCATTGGCGAGTATAGGTGTTAACGAGGTGAAGGGGTTGAATGGCATTTTGGAGGCTATGAAGGCTTTGAATGATGCGGGTATTGATCTTTCATCGACATTGGAGTTGACGGATAAGAGGAGTGTGAACGCTTTCAATAGTTTTTTGAGGAATACTGATGGTGTTTTAGAGCTGAGGGAGAGTCTTGAGGGCGTGAATGAGCAATTCAAGACGATGGAGACGGAGAGGTTGAATTCCTTGGGAGGTAGTTTGGTATTATTCCGGAGCCAACTGGAGGCTGTGTACTTAAATTTGGGGTTGGAGGGAGCCTTGCGAGGTATTGTGGATGCGGGTACGAACTTTTTAAGCTTTTTGAATGCTGTTTCCGGAGGTAGTAGTAGGGCTGCGGACGGTATAAGGAGTGCTTCTGAGGAGGTGAAGTTAAGTTTAGCGGTTTTGAAGCAAGAGAACTTGACTTATCAGGAGCGACAAACGATTTTGCAACGTCTGCGTGATCAATATGGTGATTATTTGAATGGTATAGACCTTGAGCAAGCGGGCTTGGAGGGTATTTTGCGCCTTGAGGGTCAAATTGATGAGATTCGTGACAACAAGCTGCGAGACATTGCCAACCAGAACGCTTATAATGACAGTTTGGCTGAGGAGGAGAGGCTATTGAATTTGATAACGATAGCGAGGAAGGCTGGTGAGTCGAGTAGATTTAGGAAGGGTGCTGCTGATCAGTCTGTGAGGGATAATTTGGACGAGGTGAACAGGCTTCGGGGTGAGAGGTTGGACTTGCTGAGCGGTATTGACATAAATAAGATTACGACAGACCAATTTTTGGACTTGAACAATGGCCAATATCCCGGTTTGAGGAACCGTGCTCAGGTATCGAAGATCATCAGTGACATTAAGACGGCTGCGCTTGAGGAGTTTCAAAAGCCATTGATTGTGGGAGGTGTTGATGTGGGTTTGAATGAGGGTATTGCGGGCTTGCTGACGAAGGTTGACAATGCCAAGGATGGGAAGAGTAAGGAGAGGATCAAGAAACAGGTCCAGGAGGCCTACAATACTATCCAAACGGAGCTGAGGAGATTGGAGGGATTGCGGGATCAGTACAGGTCTGGCACCCAGCTGAGGGCTGAGTTGGACAACAGGATCAACTTGCTACAGGATTTCGGTGAGAATTCGAGGTTGGCGTTGGGTGATCTTCGTGGTGGTTTTGGTGGTGGTGGCCGAGGTAGTAGCAAGGCTGAGGAGGTTTTCGCCAAGGGTAGTATTGCCTATTTGGAGAAGATTTTGAAGGAAGCCGAGGAGGTTTTGAAAAAAGCTGGTACGGGTAGTGACTTTGAGAAGCTGACGGTCGATGTTGAGGAAGCGAGGAAGAATTTGGAGGCTGCGAAGAAGGCTTTGGACGACTTGTATACGACGCCGAAGGAGGCATATGACGAGGCTATTAAGAGTTACGACATTTTCCTTGCGAATAAGACCAACTTGCTGAAGAGTCAGATTGAGGATGAGAAGGAGTTGCAACTGCAATTGGCTTTGGCGAGTGCGGAGATTGAGAAGCAAAAGCTTGAGGCTTTAAAGAAGTTCCAAATTGAAAGTGGTGAGAAGACTGGATTGACGGATGAGAAGATAAAGGCTGCGGAGAAGGATTACAGTGACGCCACGAAAGAGTTGGAGAAATACTTAAAGGTCAAGGCTGAGGACATTGCTTTGATTGAGAAGGCCAACGCTGTGGACGTTGAAAGTTTTGCTGAGAAGGAAGCGAGGAAGACGCTGATTTACAAGGAGGCCCAAGCTGAGCGTTTGCGTGAGGAGATTGCTGCCGAGAAGGATTTGAGGATCAAGGATAAGTCTGCGCAAGAGTTGGCGGCTTTGAATGAGGAGATATTTGAGATTCGGGGTAAGCTGAACACTGAATACTACAAGAAGGATGCTGAAGCTCTTAAAGATTACAATGTCGAGGTTGAGGGCTTGATCAAGAAGGGCGGAAAGAATATGCTCACGGAGATCGAGAAGGTGACTGAGCGGTTTACGCTTGAAAGCGAAATAAGGATAGCCCAATCGAATTTGGAGACGGCTGTGTTGAGTGGTAATTCTGAGAAGATTGCCAAGGCTCAAGCCAAGTTAAATGATGCCATCGCCAACTATGCTCAATTCAATTTGAACGACAGCGGTGCGAAGTTGGAGAAATTTAGGGATAATTTACTGAAGACTGTAGAGCTTTTGGAGACCATTTCTTCGGGTCTGGCGAATTTCTTCAATGTTAGTGTTGACCGAGACCTTGAGGATGAGCGTCAGCAACTTGACGAGTATTATAAGGCGAAGCTGGATGCTGCGAAGGGCAACAAGGAAGAGGAGGAGCGGCTCAGTCAGGAGAAGGAGGATAAGATTGCTGCCATTGAGAAGAGGGCTGCGGAGCGAAGGAGACAGATCGCTTTGAAGGAGGCTTACATAGCCTTGGCGTTGGGATTGATAAAGGCTGCGGCTACGGGTGATCCGTTTGCGGCTGCCCAGGTTGCGGCTACGGGCTTCATTCAGATAGCGACCATCAAGAGACAAACCTATGCGAGGGGTGGTTACAAGACGGGCCATGGTTTTTATCCGGATGTGACGGGCGAGTACAGGACGAGTGATGAGCTTCATGATGGTGAGTACGTGGTGAAGAGGAAGACGGTGGAGAGGTACCCGCACATCATCAGGTTTCTTGAGGATGACCGTCAGAGGTACTTGGGTTTTGCGAGGGGCGGATACTTTGGTGTTGGTAGCATGCCACAAGTGTATGGTGGTGACGAATATGCGAGATTAGAAGGGTTATTTACCGGATTTGTTAGTAGCTTTGGGCCTACGGTTTACGAGGCTGTACGTTCTGGTGCCCATGAGGGAGCGATGGCTGGTAGTGCTGCTGGTAACAGTGCTAATTACAATAAACGACTGTCAAGAGCTGAGGCCTTGGCTATAAACAGATATTAAGATGTTGTTTCGAGACCAATGTGTGAGTATAAGTGAGGTTATCCCTATCGTCGAGACGGATACGGAGGTAAACCTTCAGGGCTACAAGATTGAGGTGAATGGCACGGATGTTACGCCTATGCGTGTTTTCCGGAACGAGACGGCTCAGGAGGCCATCATCAACATCCAGGACAGCCTTTTATTTGATGAGACGGTGAATCCTCAAGCGATTATTACGGCTCTGAGGACGACGGGTGTTTATGATGGAGGTGACCCTGTCATTGCGGAGGCGAAGGTAAGGTTTTATGATGTGGTGATCAATAAGATAACGGGAGATGTAACGGAGTCGAGTCTTGGCTCCCATGTGTTCACGAACATCTTCAATGGCCTGTTCGGGAACTTCCGCCAGAGCGTCAACCAAGTCACGGGAGCGGTGCTGTCGAGCAAGTTTTTGAGAGGAGGGAAATATAATCTTGGCAAGAACGCTATCGACGTGGTGAGCTTGTATGGATCGTGGGCTGTGGAGTTTTACGATTTGGGTGGTGCTCTTATTACGACGGTAAGCACTACGGCGTACAAGGTTGTGAATGTTGATCTCTTTAGTCACGGGTTTACGAATATGGAATACAAGGTCGTTTGCAAGAATGCCGGTTCTTATGTATTCGAGTTTTGGATCAACAAGAGCAACAAGGCTGATGGTAGTAACAGCAAAATCAACAACGGGAATACCACGGCTACTCCGGATTACTATTGCGCTGACCAGGTTGACAGCACAGGCAACCCTACGAGCGGAACCAGCGGCACTGGTGGGACGAACAGTGCCTTCTATGGAGATTCATACTACAACATACTTTTCGAGCATCCTTGGGGCGGTATTGACAGCATTGGAAGCTGCAACTTAACCGGTTTTGGAGGATCGAGCGAAAGGGTTGTATTGAATTTGGATAGAAAAGTCTGGAAGAGGACGGCCATCGGCACCCCCCACCTTAGCAATCAATCGCCGAATGAGCTGTCCACTTCAGACAACGTGAGCAGCGCAAAGGGATTTGCATCAATGTCATATGAGTTCTACAGTGAGACTATTGACGAACTTTGGCTTGCTGCGGTGAGTGCGAGTAAGAGGGCTTTCGTTGCCGGTAACAGGAACGTGGCGTTTGGATGTATTCAGGGCGTGATAGAATCTATCAGTGCGAGTTATGACGAGTATCAGGATGGTTATAGGGCGTGGAAGGTGAGCGTCAATTTTAGACAAACAGTAGCATTTTACGGATAATGGCGTGTTTCAACATACAAATTACTGGAGGTATTGATTGGGCATCGCTGCCTGCATATCTGGACACTGATGAGCAGACAACTCCTGCCTTGCAATCATCGGATATTGATGTTTACAAGGGTGAGTACGTGGACGAGTTGGTTTATGATTTGTCTTTCCCGAATACAAGCAAGAACTACCAAATACTGAACTCATTACTTTCGGGACAATCGCTGAATAGTAAACCAAAGGAGGTTGATGTCACGGCGATCTATAACCTTGAGACGATGCCTCAGAACAAGATGAGAGCTTCAAAAAATGGTTTCCAGCAGGACGGGAGGTTTTATGTGGTCTTGTACAACAATGACAACTTCGCCAAGAAAGCGAAGGGATTGCTTTTGAGAGAAATCGACTTTGAAGGTGCCGGCGACTGTACCCAAATTTTGCCAGAGATTTATGCGAAAAATCTTCAGGGCACATCGTATGTGGATGGTGGGAGCATTCTGAGGTTCCCATGGGTCTCGACGAGCAAGAAACATAATAAGGATTATGCATTCACGGCTGACCTGCATTTGCCGTTCGTGTATTTGTGGCCGGTACTGAAGAAAGGTTTCGCTCAGATCGGAATTGTTTTCAAGTGTCCATTCCTTGAAAGCCCATATGGAAGGAGAATTCTGGCCTATCTGCTTGATGACAATATGAACAACTTGTTTGGGAAGGCTGGAGACATCATACCGGGGAAGCTGGATTACCCAATCTTGACTTTGCCTGGGCCTGTAGACGCCAAAATTCTTGAAGTGAGAAAGGATAAGGTTTGGGCGGCAAGTCCTGTGCCATTAAAAGACAATGAGGGCCGGTATTACCTCCGTGAGAACTTGTTTATGGAGTCTCCTACGAGAGGATTCAAGAAAAATGGAGTTTACACTTTAGAATGGAAGGCGAAGTTTCAACCATTAATTGCTCAGGGCAATGCTTTACCTTGGCAAACGCCGCCTACCGATGATATTCTTGAAATCTTCGTGATGTGTGGTGAAGATGTGGTCCATAATGAAGAAATATTCATCAACTGGGAGGCTCCGAGCACGAACAACTTCGAAATAAACATGCTCATTCAGGGCGTGTGTGTGAATGAACTCAGAAACCTTACAATCAGATACAGGTGCTCAAAAGCTTATGATATTGGTAAGAGATATGATTTATCGATTGCGATGTTTGAAGACAGCATTTCGCTTACTGTCGAAAAAGCATTAATTCCTGCTGGCGGGACTTACAGCGTCAACCAATTGTTTCAAGGGAAGGATAATTTATACGATTTGTTCATTGGGTTTGCTCAGACAATCTTTGGGAAGGTCCATGTGCACTATAGTGGCCGGATCATGTACTTGTATACGCCATTTGATGTAAAGATTCATAGTGCTGAAGACCCGATTGAGGGTTATTATTCGCCTACCGGCGAACCACTGGAGAGGATTCAGGAAAATTCTCATTATGTGTCGGCTCCTGATGCTGAATTGAAGAGATATATTGGTGTTGGTTGGAAGGCGAGTTCTGACACTTACATCGAATCGATCAGCAACAAGAGTGAGCAGAACGACAACGACCTCAAGAAAAAATACAGGGCTGAGTTGTTTTCTGTTTATGTGGATTTCGGGGAGACGTATACGCCTGGGCGTGATGATTTCGACAACAAGTATTTTGAGCCAACTGCAGCCATGGAAATGCCTGTGGGTACTCCTTATCCTTATGGATTAAACATTGCTGGGCAAGGTTATAGAAAAGTTGGTCTTGCGCCTGCTTTGATTGGTACTGATGATTGGGAATTGAATAATGTTGGCAGGAGGCTACTTTATTCTTATGGATATAGCAATTTCTACAGGAGGGATGAAACCTCCCCAAGTGCTACAGCCATGTATTCTTCCCCGGTGGTGAAGGGCGGATTACTCCAGAGGGTGTTTATGGCTCTGCAGAGTTACGAGGATATTATACACAAAATCCCGGCTACGTGGGAGAATGACAGGATTTTTGATTTGAAGTATAACGATACGTTCTTGCCTACTTCCGGAGAAGTAATTTTGCCGAACTTGTATAACGTGATTGCAAGGAGGTTTTTGATCAGTCTTAGGAACTTCAACTTGATTACTGTTAATGCTTTCCTGAAAAGTATCGACTATGGGAAGATAAACTTCCGCAAGCAAAAGTATTACTCGGTGAAGGATCACGTGGTGATGGGCTATATCAAAACGATTGCTGATTATACGCCATGCACACCGAGTAATCCAGCGCAATTGGAGATACTTGTCTTTGATCCATATATCAATAAGCCAAATACCGTGATAGAGTACGAAGAGAATTCATTTTCTCCTCCTCCGGAAGTATTTGATTTTGACATTATAAAAACAGGCTGCACATATAGTGCTGTCCCAACAGGAACTTCACAACTATAGAATATGGCAGTATTTGACTGGATATATACGGACGATTTGACTGGGATTTGGAATCCCATGGACGTAGTAAACCCCACCAAAAACTTCTATATCAGGGGTCAGGAAACAGTGGGTGGTGAGTTGAAAGTTGTCATCAAAGAGGTGGTTGTATGTACTGACTCTTTTACTCCTGAGATCGCACTGTCGAGTGTTGTTGCCGGGGAAGACATAACATACACGCTTACGGTGAATGGGATACCTGCTGGAGAGATTGATGGGATTACCTGGACTGTGGTGGAGACTGTTGATGGAGTTGATACACCGGTAGCTTATACTACACCGAGAACCGTGACCGGCCTGCAGAAAGTATGTGCTTCTGCTATTGTGGATATAAAATGTGGCTGTCCAGACATTGAAATCGGAGAAACGTGTTTTACATTTGACGGCAACGATGTGTGCGAAGGTAACTCCATCGGTTTGAATATAGTTATAGAGAATGGCACCTATAAGCCGGTGAGGAGTGGTACCATAAATTGCTGTGTTGCCTTGGATTATATCATGTGGAAAATCAACGTGAATGATCCATGGGAAATCATAAGACTGAATGAAACGATTTTTGCCAATGAAATCTGGTTTAAAAGGGTGGTAGTTTTTACAGGAGGAATTTGTCAAACAATGACCTACGAGGTCAAAGCAAAATAGAGTATGAAGCAATTAGTTCAATGGAACCCATATGCGATATTGGGGGAGTATCCGGATGATTTTCAATTGGACCTTCTTGATGGGCAGGACTGGGTGAAAGGTCTTGATCCTGTGCATTGTGAGATCGACACATGGCAAGGGGTTACAGAAGAGGACTGGGAGACAGTTATGAAGCTATTCGACATGGGAGACTACCAAACTATTTTCCAGCTTCACAACCAAAGGAGGTGGACGGATGAATATTATTGCTGCGATTATTATAAAAAACACGTACACTACAATGTGGGTATTCGAAAGGCTTCCGAGGACGGAATGGGATAATATGCGCAAAGCATTTGATGATCATGATGCGGTAGCCATGATCCGGCTGCACGACAAATATGTGCTCTCTCCTTATGACTATTGTTGTGGAGAGTCAGCCATACGGCCATGGGTTGAAATAGGTTTAAGAGAGTACTGGATATGACAACGAGAGAGAAATATGAACTGGTCATCGCCATGATCCTGAAAAAATTGAACGTGGACAAGGTTACTGAACATGCACGATTAGTGTTTATGGCAATCCCGTACAACAAGCTGATAATCAGCCTTGTGATAGAAGACTTGGACAACGGTCTAAGCGAATCACAGGTAGCCACAAAGTATAGAATTACACAAAGTGCAGTAAAACACATAAAAAAGCAGTACGCAGAGCATACTATTTCACAAACTCGTTAAATTTTGTACATAAATTTGGACCATTAAACACTGATTTAATGGATTTGAAGTTTGTCGGAAGGTGGGAATTAACCAATGAGGAAGAGGATAGAGATAGAGATATCGTCAGAAGCGCAGGCGGAGACATTGTCCCTTTTCAATTAAATCCAATCTTATTATACAATCACCGAAACCCTGGAATAGGTAGGGTCGAGAAAATAGCCAGAGAAGGGAATTCTTGGTTTGGCGACGTTTACATCGACACCGGTAACGCAGAGGGTAAGGAGTACGCCAGAAGAGTCAGTGTCGGAACATTGAACATGGTATCCATCAGGTTTATCCCTAAGAAGTGGGCAGAACGTGAGAAAGGTGGTTACGAGTTCTTGGAGTGGGAATTGATAGAGGTTTCTCTTGTTGATATCCCTTCCAATAGGATGACTTCTCAAAAGAGTTGGTCAGACAATGGTGGTATTATAAAAAATTTTAATAAAACTGAGAAAATGAATCTATTATCAATTATCAACAAGTGGTTGGGTTCGACGGTAGATGAGAAATCATCTGAGGCAGATATTGAAAAGGCTTTTCAAGATGCATTGAAGGCAGACGCAAAAGTGACGAAAGCACTTGATGTCTACCAGACAAACATTGAGAAGAGGCTTAAAGAGACTGTTGACAACTTAGCCGGTTCAGAAGTCGTCAAGGGGCTTCAAGCCAAAAACGCTACACTTGAGCAGGAGGTCGGTAAGCTCAAGGATCAGTTGAAGGAGTTGTTGGAAAAAGGCGTCGAGAAAAAAGAGGGTGCTGACGACAACAAATTCAAGTCCGGCGAAAAAGAGGGTGAAGGCGAGGACGAAGTATTCGATCTTGTCAAGTATTTTGAAGAACAATCTAAAAACTAAGAGATGCCTGGATTAAAGATTGTAAAAGTAGGCGGCGGAGGCCGCACCGTTGGAGTAGGTAGAGTTGCTACTGAAGTAAACGGCCTGAACGAGGGGATTCTTACTATTCCGTCTACGTCGTGGACAGAACTTGTAAGAAGTTACCTCATTGCGAACACGCCAATCGCTGCGAACGAATTTGGCTTGTTTAACATCAAAGGTGACATCAAACATGACAAGTTCAAAATCGCATCCCTTGCGACTGCGAGACACTTGTGGTCTTCTCGTAAAGATCAGTGTCAGTTCAATCCCAAGGGTAAGGTGATGAGCAACGCCACAGAATTCACACTTGATCCTATCGTGTACGATGGTGTTCAGTGTCCTGATGAGTTCTTCGGAACGTCTTGGGAAGTTCTGTTTGGTACATCCAATCCGATGGATATGCTGAAGTCTCCTGGTGGTATGGAATTGATCAATGAAATCCTTGACATAATCCTCATTGGATTGCAAAACGATTTCTGGAACCTTGTTTCCCATGGATCAAACCCAATCATCGCAACTGCAGCAGCAAGCAAGTCTTATTTGAACTATGTGTCACAGCAAGAATGGGATGCATTTGTTGACCAAATGGACGAGGTTGGTGGATTTGTCACCACTGCTGACTATTTGAAGTCTATGGGAGAACCTAACTTCAACGTGGCAATTGCCGGTGGTGATGTTTCTGGAGATGCATTCATTGGAAATGCTGTGAACCTTTTGAAAGCTGTGAAGAATGCTCAGCCTGCGCTCATGAAGACTGCAGCGAACAGCATGCAGTTCGGCAAGCAGGTTTACCTTGTCACCAGAGGGATTTTCAACAAGTTGAAAGATGAGATGGCAACAACATTCTCACATCTTGAAATCGCTTATCAACTTTTCAAAACCGGCAAGACTGGTGAATCTTTGATGGGTAGCGATGCAATCATGTGGGATGGCAACATTGTCGTAGCATTTGATCAGCCTGCTGTGATCGACTCTATCATTGGCTACAATACACACATGGTACTCTGCACAGTTCCAAAAAACATCCCTATCCTTTACAATGCCAACACAGGCAAGTTGGGAGATTTTGGTCTCGTGATGCAGCAAACCGGTCTTATCAAAGACAAGGGCCAAGTGTTCATGAATGCCAACATGAAGGTGGGTACAGGATTTGTTAACAAGAACTTCGTGTCATACGCTGTAAGGCGTGATCCGAAGGCGTAAAACTAAATAGCTATGCCATTAGTATGTGCGATTGACGATCAGAACCAATCAACCAACCAATGTATCAAAAACGTCGGTGGGGTTCGGGTCACTTACGGAGTAGACTGGAATGACGTAGAGGGCTCTACTGTTGTTGCGGGGATACTTACTGTACTTACGCTGAAGTCTGGCAAGAAGCTTTCAAGAATGGTTTTTGATGATGATAACACAGCATCATATAACCAGGATGGTGGTAGAGAAGGCCTTGTTTACAGGGCCACTCAAGCCGCTTTCTTGAAGTTTACTGGTATCAGCAATGCGAAAGTAGTTGCAGCGAACAATTCAAAAGGCGTACTGAAAGGTTTGTACTTCCACGTTCTGAACGATGGCAGTATTCAGACCCAAGGTGCAGAATTGAACGCAGATGGAACGAAAATACAAGCTTCATATAATGGAGCCAAAATCAATCCATCAGTAAAATCGAATACAAGTGAGGGTGCCAGTGCGGTTGAATACAACATTGCTTCAGTTGCGGCTGACCTTGTTCCAACAGCATTGACTGCTCAAGACCTTGAAGATATGTTCACAACACCTGCTGTTTAAAATGTATATCAGTAAAGCAAAAGGGTCGTTTTATAAAGACGGGAAATGTTATGGCCTCGCTTTGACTAAAGATGTCGAGGCCATGACAGCTCCTTCTATTGATAAACCGCCAAGAAAAACCACAATATATGCTCCTACGCAAGAGATACTTGAATTTCTGTATTCTCAGGGGCTTACAGGGATTATTAAAGTTGTTGACAAAGCAATAAAAATCAAAGATGGATCGACAAGAAGTCTTCACCGCAAAAAGCGTGGACAATGAGCCTATTCTTGGTTTTGATACTGAGGAAATGGTTCTTCCGTTCGAAGTTCTCGATCCAGAGGATGTAACGGAGACAATAAATAGATTAAAAGTTGTCCCATATGCAGGAGATACGCAGGCGTCCGGAGATGGACTTTTGTCGTTTTACAACAAAATGGCAAACTACGGGTCGACTTCTAATGCTTGCATAGAGGCTAAAAAGATAGTTGGTTTTGGTAACAAAGCCAAGGTCGTCAAAAGGACTGACCAGAATTTTGACATAATGGACGAGGATGAAGAGGATGTGCCACCTGATATCGCAAAAAAGTATGTCGAGTTTGTCAATAAGATAAACTGGGGTTACGGACTTGGTTTCATGGATGCTGCCATCAACAATTATGTTGAATGGGAGTCGAACGGTAATATGATAATCGAACTTCAGCTTTATGAAGTTGGCACCGAAAGGTTCTCCAAGATTATAACTCATCAGCAGTCGCATTTCAGGTATCTGTTCACAAAGACCGGCGAACCAAAATCTATGCTTTATAGCATAAAATGGGACAACGACTATGTGACCAAGAATCCACCTGAAGAAATACCTCTGTACCCAAATGCTACGAGAACTAAAGGAGTTATCAGAACTCTTTTCCATGTAAAAAATGGGAATTTCTGGTATGGCAGACCGCCTTCAAAAGGTAGTTTGTTGTATCAGTACAACGAGTATCAGAACACCTTCTATCTCTGTAGGCTTACCGGCAAAGAGTTTACTGGTAAAGTGATCATAGAGGTAGAGGACGACGCACCTCAGAGTAACCGGTTTATCAACAACCAGAGAGATAAAGCTGCCGGGTATAAAGGCACCTTGGATAGGTTTGAGAGGAAGTTCACGCAAAAAAGTAAATCTCCTTCAACAGTTATTCTGACAACAAGGCCTGCAGGAGCTAAGCCGATGACTGTTGAGCAGATAATGCCCAATACAAACGAGAGGTACTACCAGAAGATGGACGAAATCAATAGTGGGCACATCATCAAGTCTCACTCATGGAGTCCAAGGCTGCTAGGAGGTAATACGAGCAGTTATTTCTCGACAAACGTCTATATTGACGAACTCAAGGTGAAGGATGCCACGAGTAATTTGTACAATCAGAACATGGTTCACAGAATACTGTCGATGGCGATTAAAGAATCGATGATTTGGATGAACGAAACAAAATTGATGGATTATTCCTTCAATTTTATAAGTCCTTATTTGAAACTAATCGAAAATGAGAAACGAGTTAATGCTATCCTTGGAGTTGATACGGCTCCTGCCGACTCTAAGTAGTGTAGACGAAGAAATACTGTGCGGATACATCTCGGAAGGTGAGGTCCAGGCATTTAGCGAGTCTCTTGGATTAGATTTTCGGGACACTATGCTTGCAAAGGCTGCAGACTTCAGCACAGCTGTACAATTCGAAGAATCAAAGACGTATGCTTCAGACCAATTAGTATACCATAGGTTCGAGATATATAAGTCGTTGATTGCAAACAACACAGACTTGATCAGTAATGTTGCATCGTGGGAAAAACAGGTTTATTTCACGGATTTAAATATGAACAAGCTGTGGTATTCCGGACTTGGTAAATATGTTGCCATGGCGATCTATAAAATCGCTGCTCCATTTTTGGTTTACCGGGCCGGCGGGAAAGGTATAACGACTATTTTTGAGGACTCAGGAGACAGAACGATTACACCAAAAGAGTTGTATACATATATGAGAAGCATTGATAATGCGATGAACGCAAGCAAAAGAGGGTTTACATATTACTACAACAAGCTGTTTAAGAGTCAAGAGGCTGATTCGTGCTCTGACAACACAAACAACCTTGGGGAGTACGAACAAGATAGGATAGCATGGGATTGAGATGGATTGATGAGGTAAAAAAGGATATTGTCAGAAGCATTATAGTTGCTGAGACGATGGACAAGCGTTCTCTTGCAGACCAACAGACCATAGAAATGAGGAAGAGAGCATGCGCTAATTGTGACAAGAACATATCTGGGAAATGTCAAATATGTGGATGCTATTTAGAAATAAAATGGGAAACAAAGGTTAACTTTAACCCAAAGAAATTGAAAAACGAAATTACCCACTGTCCCCTGGGGAAATGGGAGGACAAATTGATTGTTAATTTTTTAAATTTAAATTTAAACTGATGATTAAGAACACCATCAATGCAGGGGCTTTGTCAACGAATACGTTAGAATTGACTCCTGATCTGTTGACTATGGAAGACACTCCTATAATCAGGAAGCAAGAGGTAACTATTACCACTCTTACTGAGATTGTCTTCTTTGATTCAGCAGGGGCTGAGCAGACTATAGCGGTCGCTCCGGCGAAAACTACAGCAGCTACAATTTCGGCTGAAATCCAGACGATTTTGAGCGCACATGGATTTGTATTCCACAGAGTGGACGGCGACAGGGGCTTTGGCCTTACTGTTGTGCCTGTGACTACAGATTTCAAAATCACTTTCCATGGCTACATGAACATTGTTTCTGTATCTGGAACAAACGTGACAACGCTCTAAGTGTGATCCAAGTAGCCTGCTACAAAAACAAGAGCTTACCAGTCGGCTTCGTGGTTAATTCTTACGAGGCCGATTTGGTATTTACTGGAGTTGTAGTGGATAACGACGGGGTTAAAACAAGTCTGAAATTCCCTTTTGATTTCGCTTTATACGGATCAGACGAATTGATGATAAAAGATGACTTTGGAAAGAGCTACTTGATCGATGCTACGGAGACGATTTATGCTACCAGAGATAAACTTATTGCTCATATAAATCGCTGCCTTGGTATTGATTACTACAAGTTTATTGTTATGTCTGGTCAGGACTTCATTACTGTGGATTATGACTTGACAAAAGCGGCTACTTCAACACTTGAGTCCATAAGAGCGTCAATCAGCATTTTTGAGGCTGGCGCAAAATATTACGCCGGTCTGCCTCCGCATACAGAGATAGATATGACCAAATTTACTATTGAACCACCATTCACAATCAGATTTAATGAACCACGGGATAATGTCAACATTGAGGTTTATATTCGGGATATGTTTTATCCTATTTAGTGTATCCGTTTTTGCCCAAACAGGCGGAACAAGGTTATACACATTAGAGTTTTCACCAGACAGCTCCAAGATCGGGGCAGACAGTATTTTCGTCATTGGTAGCAGGAACAGCGGCAGACCTGAATGGAGGCGAATTAAAAAACCTGTTGTTGATTCCTCAGCTTCATCATCCAACGATACAATATTTAACTCATATACTGCACTAAGGGCGTACACTGGAGGGGCCAATAGTGTCTCGGTTCGTGATTTTACTTATACTCATGCTGGTGACATTTACACCACATTTGGAGGTAGGTTTTACAGGGTCACATCTGGCACAGAAAATGGTGGAACTATTATAGTTGCATCAAATGGTACTATTTGGCAGCGTGATTGGGATGGAATCAATATAGTGCCAGAATGGTGGGAAGGGACAAATGAAAATGGAAGATTGCAAAATGCAGTTGACTTCTGTTCTGGGATAAATGGAGGCAAAATAAATCTATTATCTAATAAGACATACGAATTAAACCGAGTAAGTAGTGCTTATTCAAGGGACTATTGCTTGCTCTGGGAAGCGAATGTACACTTAGATGGCAGGGGAGCCAAATTAAAGATTAAGGATGGGAACATAGGGGTTGGTGCCAAGGCTATAGACATAATAAGAATGGAACAAGACAACAATGCTGTCTTTGAAAATATATTTTTTGACGGCAATGCTTCCGGGCAGGCCAATACAACCTATGATCAAGAAGGCAAATCTACAGCAATACATATTTATGGAGACATTGGGGCTACGACATCAAATGTTACAATTAGGAATTGTGATTTCTATTCATTTTTTGGCAACCCTATAAACATGAAGTCTGGTACAGTTACAGACTGGACAACGCTTTTTAACAATATTTATGTTGAGGGAATTAGATGTATTGGTTATGGGGAAGGCATTCAATTCCTTAACGCAAACAATCTAGTTTTGTCAGACATCTATACCGACCCTACAACGGTATGTCTGGGCGATCATATTGAATTAGTTAGGTGTGAAAATTTTGTAATTGAAAATTTTGTAGTTGTCGGTGGTTCTGGCGCAGGCAGCGGAGTTGATCTATTTGGAGCAAGAAAAGGATTTGTCAGAAACGGGAAGATCACAAATGTGTCTAATGGTATCGAAGTTCATGAAGACCAGTACGGTAACGACACTGAAGATGTGGTGTTCTCTGATATTATAATCAAAGAACAATTAGTTCCTGGAGCAAATGGTTTCGCATTTACAAATGAAAATGAAGGGACACGAGATATTACTTTAAATAATGTGCAGGTTTCTGGGTTCAATGTTGGAATTGCTGTCAGTGACGTGGCCGATACTATCCCTGGTCCAATTACACTAAACAATTGTCAAGCATACAACAATGTAACTGGGATTATTATTTCGGCAGCCTTAAATATTGTCGTAAATGGCGGCAACTATTCGGACAATTCAGGTAATGGAATTGCTATATTAATGACTCAGGCACCAGCAACCTACCCAGCTAGTGGGGGTAGAATCAACATAGTCGGGGCCAACGCCATAGATAACGGGGCTTATGGTCTTTTTGCTGATTTGAGTTCAAAAGATATCTCTCTACAAGGTAATATTACAATAAATGCACGTGGTAATTATGGTGTATTGTCAAACTACATAGGTGTGCAGATTGGCTTTAACAAGGGCAATATACCATCTTATTTATCTTTCAAAAACGACAACGACGCCCCATATGTGCCCACAGTCACTGCAACATCGCAGGCGCATGGAGGGACAGGTAATCTAATGTATAAAAAGGGTGGAAACATACAATACATCGTTCAAGGCACATATTTAACAAAAGTTAGAATCATAGCGGATTCTATTGCTACCAATATACTTCACGGCACTTCTGGTGTAGATCATATTAGATTGAGGGATTCTATAAAATTAAATTTGAACCCTACGGAATGGGTAGAACTTGAATTTGACAACGTGAATAAATTCTGGCAAGAAACTGACAGGTCTGGCCCACAACAGATAAAAATTTATTCTAGGAAAAATTATACACCTTCAACAAAGACAGACGAGGTAATATTGATAGATGCAAGCACTTCTACCAACAATATAACTTTTGATCCCTCACCAAAAAAGGGGGACAAGTATATTTTAAAGGTGGTCAACAATACTAATGCAATTGTTATTAACGGTAACGGCAAGAATATTGATGGCTACGGTACGGTAATGACTTTAACTTCAAACACCAGCCTTTACAACTCATATACTTTTGTTTATGATGGCACAAAATGGCATATTGTTTCTGATGTTGGCAAAAATGAGAGCACTACAGTAACGGATGGTACAACTATAGACTTCACGAAAACAGGTGACAATATTACAGCAGAAGTTAAGGATGGTAGTATTACGCCTGCGAAACTTGATAGGAGTTACTACAACACTTCGCTAACATTATCTGGAACGAATCTTCAGTTAACAGACGGTGGAGGTACGATCACGAGAGATTTGTCGCCAATACTTACGCCTTCCTATTGGTCTAGAACTGGCACTTACACCTATATGACAAATACAGGCGATCTTGCCGGTATTGGCTTAACCTCCCCGACACATAAAACACATATAAGATCAAACGGCAATCAATTCAAAATAGATTGGAGTACGGGATTTAACGCATCAATTATTGATGTAAACAACGGTGCTACAACCATAAGTAAAATGACAGGCGGACAACTTGCTAAAACTACAGGAAATTATGCGCCAGAAATTGAGATTGGAGAGTTTAATGATGTTTTAATTGAGGCCGAAAAAAGATATGGTGTTACTTATAGTTTGGGCGGGTCACATCCATTGCTTTACCAAAACAACATAGATGGCAATTCTTGGTCAATTTCAAGCGGCACAATAGATACAGTGACCATCGACTTTACTTCAAAAGGTGCTTATAATAGCAATGGTCTCGTTTACACCCAAGGGCTTATTTATGTTTACTACTATTCCACAACTAACACCGATAATATTACAGCAAGATGGATGAATAGAGATGGTGTTTGGTCATCAAATTTAAGCAAGACAAATTATAATGTCAGCAACAACAATAGTGCTTACAAGTATACTGTATTTACAGTTGGTGCGTCCAACTATATGACAAAATTACAAATAGCCCTTGCGCCAAGCGGGGCCAACGCTTGGGTTTCTGGGATAAGATTTATCCCAGGAGCAGAAAAAACAGAGGGATCTTATATTAAAAATTATGGCAGCACGGCCAATACTTACAATTCATTATATTTTAGAGATGATAGTTATGTAACAAAAATCCTACTTAATAGGGCTGGAAGTTCATTTTTTAATTCAGGTAGTGTAGGTATAGGTAATACTTCACCAACTGCAACACTTGATATTACAGGTGATCTAAAGGTGTCTAGTAGGAGTGGCGCACCTAACAGACTTGCAGCATGGACTATTTCCGGGAATGCTATAGAGGCCACTTTCGGGACAGGATTTGCATGGAGTGGTACTAATCTTACTTTTACCGAGACATATCAAGGAACTGTGACCAACATAGCAACAAATAACGGGATTACTGGTGGCACAATAACAACAAGTGGGACAATAGGATTGACGGGCCAAGCATTAGCACTCCATAACCTTGCAAGCAATGGCATAATATCCAGAACAGGTAGTGGAGCGGTAGCTGCAAGAACCATTACAGCAGGCACAGGTATATCAATAAGTAATGGGGATGGGGTAAGCGGTAACCCAACTATTACAAATACCTTGCCTGAAAACACCAGCGTAACAGATGGCACGACCATAGATTTTACAGAAACAGGCGATAACATTACGGCGGAGGTAAAAAACGGGAGTATAACTCCGGCAAAACTAGACAGAAGCTATGTGACAAGCAACATATATACAGCAGATGGATCAATACCAGCAGCTACATTTAGAGAAATAACACTTGGGGCTGGTGCAGACATTTTCTTTACCAATGCAGGCGGTAACTTGAATTTTCAGATAAGCGACAATCAGTTAGCTGCACAGATCGCCGATGGAATTGGTAACTACTCAGCTTTTGAAATGACAACAACTTATGGCAGAATTGGGTTCGACACTGACAATTATATCAACTTCAATGAAAACGGCGCAACACTATCATTAAATGGTAGCACAGGAACGAGCGGGTATGTACTGAAATCAGGGGGAGCAGGCACAATGTATTGGGACGCATTGACAGGGGCCGGCACAGTGACAAGCATTGCTACAAATAACGGGATTACTGGTGGCACAATAACAACAAGTGGGACAATAGGATTGA
>ERZ761584.107-NODE-107-length-32591-cov-19.690374_pt1 | contig 32591 bp, 57 predicted proteins | sample MGYA00512168_ERZ761584 | MGnify/ENA primary metagenome ERZ761584 (study PRJEB28899, sample SAMN03785564) | bioreactor sludge metagenome | biome: EBPR Sludge; feature: EBPR Bioreactor; material: 0.22µm filtered reactor supernatant | place: Saint Lucia: Queensland...
AGTGCCGCACTAACAGGATTATTTAAATAAAACCGCCCAAAATCTATACATAAGGGCACCTATCAGACCTGATAAAAATGTTTACTAGGTAAAAGTGATGCTACAAGATCTAATCGAGACAACCGTAAACCAGTCCATGATAGCGCATGAGCTGGATAGGCTAGAGCATGGAGAGCTAATCAGCCGGACCTATCTCATGAGAAAGTACAAGCTTTCGCATCAGTCCGCCGCAGAAACCTATGAAGAGCTTAAACGAGAGGTGCAGGAAAAGGTCAAATGACTTTGACCAGATTGATTGGAATTCCAGTAAGTAGGGAGCTACCGCCGCTATTCGAACGTGTTTTGTTATACAGCGGTTTAACTGGCTGGCAAACAGGATATCTTGAATTTTTCGATGGTGAAAATTCCCACTGGCAGTTCGATAATTTCCCATCAGTGCATAATGAGAAGATTGAGAAGATAGGGTCAAAGATTACAAGCTGGCACCTTCTACCAGAAGATTTTGAGGTCCTGTAGTGTAGTGGCTCGCACACATCCCTGTCACGGATGTAGGGGGAGTTCAAATCTCCCCGGGACCGTTAGAACTCGTCTATTGTGCTGGGCGGTTGCTCTTGGCGCCAGACCATGGGTGGTTCAACGCATTGACGCGCGCGTCGCCTTTGACGAGCCATCTTTCGTTTGCTCGCTTGATCTTCTCTGCTTCCGTCAGCCTGTTCTTTCCTTTGCCCTTCTGCATTTTCTGCGGTTGCCCAGTCATAACCATCTCCTGAGACTTTGTAGATCAGATAGCTGCCACCATGTGCCACCACACAAAAAATGATTATGGCAAGCATAAAACTTTTCATTCTTTCCTGGGCATGCAGATATTGCGTTCTATGATCATTAATCGCTCACTAAGATCTTCAATCTCACGTTGTTGCCGATTCAGGGTGGCGAAGGTCTTCTTGCGCACCCTATCCAAGCTTGCCTTCGTATGCTCTGCCAGATAACGTATCTCGCGCTCTTCTTTGGTCTCAAATAATTCTAGCTGAAAATCAAACACCTGTGCCATTTTAACCCTCCATTGGTCACTTAAACATATAGCAATCAGGAGCAATTTCGTGGTAGGAAAAAAACCAGTGCAAAAAGTCCTCTCCAAAGGGAAAGCCAAAGTAAAAAAAGTCCTTGAAGAATACAAAGAAGGCTCCCTTCACAGCGGATCCAAGGAAGGTCCAGTTGTTAAGAATAAGCGCCAGGCCATTGCAATTGCCTTGAGTGAACAGAGACGTGGCAAGAAAACTTAAGGCGGATAGTCGCCATGCACATCTTCCCCTCCCTGCTTGTAGCCTGTAGCATAGAAAATGTATGCCACGGCTGTATGTGTCATAATCAAAAGTAGCCAGGTCATTCTTTTGCAGCCTCCTGCTTGCTCCATTTAGCACGCTTCTTCGCCCAGAGATTATCTAATAGGGCTTCTCTTTTGCTATCTGCGGCTGCCACGGTCTGCCCCTTAGCCTGCTCAGATTTAGCTCTTTTAGCAGCTCCTTGACCTTCCTTCTTCGCAAGGGTGGAAAAGAGTTTTTCTCTAGTTGCCGCTTTTTTCGCCCCTTTATCCTTCATCGCCGGCCTCTTTTAGCTGAGATCTATATTCATCTCTCAAATTCTCATATTGAGCGTGCATGTCCTTGATCATCACGGTGCAACCATCAACGTCTACCTCTAGAGTGGCTATCAAACTCGCCACAGTGGATATAGCTGTAGTCAAGATGATACTCCATTGCTCATTCATCGGTATGTCCATCTGACTTACCTCATTGACAAGCCAAGTCTTAAGACTGGCTTCCAATCTTTGGATGGTCTCTGTTCTCTGTTCCTCGTTCATCGTCTCCTTACCTCTTAGTGTTGTATATCGTCACGCAAATGATGACAGTGCATGCCACGATAGCCGAACATATGGCCCCCACTACATTGGCATCCATTACTTCTCCCTATTCCCTGTGATGATGCATTAAATGTGCTTTAAATTCCGCATCCTGACGCTCTAAGCGTCCATGGAAATCCTTCATTTCTTGTTCGATCGAACGAATTAATCCGAGAATGTCTCTTCTGTCCGCCGCCGCTTCGGCGCGATAGCTATTCATGTCCGACCTTGTTGCCCAGAAGAATCCTAAAACCGTAATCAGAAATATTGCAAATTGCATCCACTCCATTATTTTGTCTCCTTTGGCCATTCTCCTAGCCAGTAAAGTTTTACATCTAGGTAGGCCTTCCAATAACCTTCTTTGAGTCCCTCATGAAATCGAATTTGTCCATCGCTATGCCCTAGATCTTTCATTTTCTGTATCTTCGACTCTACCTCATCGGCGCGCTTAAGGAAATAGGCCATTAACTCATGGCCGGTTTCTTTGTCCAATTCGGCTGGCAATGACGTTGTCATAGACGCACATATCACAACCAATGTTAGTAGTAACTTTCTCATCATCCGGCTCCTTTTTTTACCAGGCGATATGATTCGCTAGGTGGTTTACGATATGGCTCTAGATCTATCCCCCTCAGGGCCTCTATCTGCTCGTACTGCACATTGCCTTTCCTGAGGACCTTTTGTAGCGTAATACCCGCTCCCGATACGCTGTATCCACCAGCTATGTCTTCCAGCCTGGACCTGTGCGCCTTTACCTCCGCTTCCCATTTTAGAAGCTGTTCTTCCGCTTCCAGGTAGGCCGTTGCCGCTTCCACCCATTCTTCATCCCCCTCTTTGTCCTCGTAGTCTCTATTGCTCACCTTAGGAGCTGTCATAGTCCTAAGGCATTCCATAAATAACTTCTCTTGCTCGATCATCGCCGTGATGTATTCGTCATTGCGCTCCACGTCTACGACAACACCACGGGTTCCGTCAAACGAATAGTAGTAAGCCAGGTCATAGCCAGTTACTGCCAGCTGATGTTGGAGCTGTGGGTAGTATTTCATCGGTACTTTACCGTCTTGTGCTACCCTATGGTCTAGCTCTCCAGGACATTTGATCTCAACTACTACCCGATGATCGGTGTTGATTCCGTCTAGGCTAGCTATCATCCAATCATAGTCATCGTGCTGTACTGTCATCTTTACGACAGGCACACCGGTCTGCTTGATAAAAGCCTCACGAGCTACCGGCTCTAAGTCTATCCCTCTCTGCATTCTAGGATTTATAGGTGTCTCATAGAAAGGCATAAGCTTTTCTTCATATAGCTGTAGAATTGTCTTCCAGGGATTTTCCCCCATAATCGCTGGAACATCACTTGCCCCTATTCTAGGCTTGCGAAACTCTAGCCATTCGGGCGTATTTTGTTCAATACTAATTACTTTCATTCTTAACCTCGATCTCATTTTCCTGCTGCATACGATATCGCTCGCCCTCTTTACAGAATGCATCTACGGTAGCCTCGAACTTATCAACTGGCAACATACCCCATCCTTGGATACCTTGACGCTCTAGACCTTTATGCATCATCGCGATGTATTTAGGGCTGCATTGCATCAACAATTCTTGCAGCTCCTTGGCTTGCTCAGCGCTAACGCATTCCACAGGCTCAGGCTCTACCTTAACGTAGTTATCCGCTTGCGCCATTTCCTCATGGCTGTATAGCCTGCTGCAATCGGCAGGGAAAGCCTTCTTCAACGCCAGACTCTCAGCACACTTGCCTAGCATCACATGAGGCTTAGAATCCCAAAACTGCCCGATCTGTCCCTTAAAAACCTGCACATACTCAGCGTAAAAAGCTGTAGCTGCCACCTCATGCCACACCCCATCGCGGGTGCGCTTTTTTACGTATGCTGTAGCGCTTAGCAACTTATTGTTACTGTCATAGGTGTACGTAGTCTCTTTGCCTGGAGCGTAGTTACCTGTACGCTCAGCGATCAATCTCAGTCCATCAATGCCAGTTTGTATGGTCATCTGCTTGACCCACTTGTCCCCTTCCTTGGCATTGCGAAACACTGGATAGATCTGTTTCATGAACGGGTCCAATCCCGTGTGCTTGCATACGTTCAGGAACAGGCTGAATTCTTCATTTGAAGCCCCTTTGCAAAGCGTTTGCTTGAGTAGGTCTATCTTGGCCTGGTCTACCCACCAACCCTGTTCTATCGCGGCTATGTGCGAATTTTGCCCAACTGTCATTTCTTGTGTGTTCATGTTTACCTCAGTCTATCGCAATATTGTGATTCCATCTGCGCAAAGAATATCTCTTCCTCGCGGTCTATCCGATCTCTCTCTTTGTAGATCATCTCTCGCATCTCGTCGCACCAACCTTCCAGCTGGCGCAACTGAGTATGCATGATCTCCAATCTTTCTTTCATGTCATCCAGTGCGCGTGGATTCATCTTGACTCCCCTTATTATTTGTAGACGCCATTGCAGCTTTCATTTTAGCGATTTCTTCTCTCAGCATCTCAATTTCAGACTTATTATTCTTGTCCTCATTCTCGAAGTTTGACTTTTCATATCCCTTCGATTTTCCCCACCAGTACATGCCACCTAATGCACACGCACTTACTACTGCCCCTATGATATCCCCTGCATCTGCCATCTTGCCTCTCCATCGTTAGGCTGTTTGTCTTGCTATACCCAACAATATAGCAACGCGTATCATTTACCGCAAGCGTTTTCGCAAAAAAAGAAAGTCTTGTCGAAAATAACACGCACACGTATTCCTCGACCATATCAGTGACATCACCAGTATGGTATGCTTGACTCAAATGAACACAAAAGGTTAACATAGGCATACATCAACATTAATCTTTAACAAGGAAATACCATGAAACTGGCGGACTATTTAAGACAGGAATGCATTCAGCGTAAGGGTTTTGCAAAGAAGTGTGGCATCACGTACCAGACTCTCCTAAAGGCTATCTATGGCTATGACATCCTCCTATCCACAGCTATAGCTATCGAAATAGGTACGCACGGCAACGTGACGTGCAAGGACATGCAGCCAACACAAACATCAACTTACCAGCCACGTCCGAAAAGCGTTGATAAAAACGATAAATAGGTTTACAAAAAAGGCACAAAAAAAAGGGTCGCCCACAACGACGACCCCGAGAACTTGTAGTAACACACAAAAAACAAACCAGAGTTGACGCTCTGGGCCCAGATGGGCAAATAGACAACGGCTAAGCCGTTTTTGAGAAACGAAAACAAAGAGAAATCCCCGCTTTCGTTACGTGGGATACAGTACATAATAGGGAGCAAATACGTCAATGGATTTTCGACCAGTAAAGCAATATCCCCCGATGCCTTACCTAGAGCAAGTCATCAATCACTGTCCCAAGGCAGGACGCACATACTTGACCCTCTGGAACATCAAAGGAAAAACCTCCGCCATCACTCTGAAGAAAAAACGCATCCCTGATGTTGCCTTACAGTCGGCGCACTGCTTCCGCGAAAACTTACGATCTCTCGCACTAGAAGGCCTTGTGTCTTACGCCGAAAAAGGCGACAATCTGCACATCGAACTCGTCGAATGGGATGACATCCATGAATGACAATGCATGGGATATCTGCGATTGCTGCTACCATGAGCTAGAAGGATATGGCCAGCCAGCTTTACGCAAATACCTTTACCTCTGTGAGCACGATGCCAATGAGCAGAGCATCTTTGCCCAAGGTGGAGACAGTGGCCATGGCCCGACCCTGATACGATTCCTCGAGGTCAAAGGATTTATCACGACAACAGAAGTCGATGACAATTTGATTATGATTCTCCCGCGCTGCGATGTGGTAGGAACCGCAGCAGGTCCGGTCTTGTACCGCTACTGCGGTAAGCACCACGAGCAAAAAAAAACGGTCACTGCCACGGGAGAGCAACAATGACCGTAAGAGGCTTTGAATCCAATAGGAATGTACATAGCCTATGAGAAACAGAACATAAAAACAATAAAAAAGCCTAGGCCGCCAACCAAGGAACCTAGGCTTTAAAGGAAACATACTCTATGCAAAAGTCTACCAACCAACATAATTCAACGCAACACAAAGAATCTCTTGATAGTCAACCTCATCGAGGATTCTTCGCCTTTATCCCGGCCCACATCAGGGATGCACGTGAACTTTCTCCATACGCCAAACTTCTTTACGCTGAAATATCAGCTTTAACACACGAAAGAGGATATTGCTGGGCATCCAATGCACGCTTCGCATCAATCCTAAATGTCTGTACCAGATCTATTAAAAATTGGATGAGAGAACTTCGAGATCATGGATTCATCGAGATCCAAATCGATCGCCACGACTTCCGCGAGCAACGAAAAATATGGCTATCTCTAGAAAATAAAGAAAAGTTTAGGGTGGGAACGGCGGTGCCCACCCCCCAATCCTCTAGGGAAAATGACTCCACAGACAATCGTCAGGGTGGGAACGGCGGTGCCCACCGGTGGGAACGAGCGTGCCCACTAAAGAATACAGGTAATAATACAGCTAGCAAGCTAGCTAGCCATCCTTCGGATCTTCCTTCGGGCGATCACAAGCCCGAAGAGGAAGATGATGAGGATTACGGATTCCCCGATCCAGGACCGGAGGAAATTCCCATTTCGCGGAAAGAAGCCGATTCCAATTACCACAAGCTTCGCGACACCTATAAGCTATGCCATGAAGATGCCAAGTTCCTGGCTATCCGCTATCGAGGACCAGAGATTAAGGCCCAACTAAACAACATGGAAAGACAGATCTCTCAAGGCATTAAGATCACTAAACCAGGCAAATGGATTCGAGGTGTTCTCGAGCAGGAATGTGGTAAACGCGCTCCCTCCTCCCAGCTAAAAAGGAGGGAGTCATGATTTCCAACCAATCCCTAGAAATGGATGTGATTTCATCGGCTATCTGGGATTTTCAGGCTAGGATAGAGTTGTTTCAGAGCATTAAACCACAACATTTTGAGTTTGATGAGCATCATAAGATATGGATGATTCTTCTTGGACTTCCTCGAGATTTTGACTATGAGGACACCCTGATCACGTTCAGGGAACTTCCCAGACTCAAAGACACCATCGACCGGTGCATAGCGCTTAGTCGAAATGGATTCAGCGGGCGCATGATGGCGATGGACCTGCTTAAAATCTACAAACAGCGAGAACTCGAAAGAGCCGTTAGAAAATCTTTAGATTGTCCTGATCCTGTGGATAGCAAGATTCGACAGCTGATGCAATCTCTCGATACCATTCAGAGTAATGTTGTTGAGGATACCGATTACAGCGTTATTGCACTCGAGCGTGAAAGAATCCAGGACTACGAATCTCCGGCGGTTCCCGCTTTTAAAACGCACTTTCCCCTTTTGGATTCCATGATTGACGGCTTTCCCATTGGTGGAGTGACTATCATTGCAGCGCGTCCCTTCTCAGGGAAAACGACTTTTATGCGAAATCTATGTATCAACCAAATACAGTCGCATACACCTTTCGCTGTATTCTCACTCGAAGAAAGCAGAAGGAAATTCTACGACAAGCTCGTGTGCTGTTCAGCTCAGGTAGGTTACATGGACTATGCGAGACGTAACATATCTCCCGCTCAGGCTAAATGTATCCAAGATGCCGTTAATCAAACGGTTAAACACGGGATTCTTCCCATCGAAGCAGGAAGCTTCAACGTTGAAAAGCTTAAAGATAAAATCCGCTATTTTCATACGCGGTATGGTATAAAACTCTATTTTCTAGACTACTTAGGAAGGATCCTGCCCAACGAAAAACACAATGACCTTTACTCAAGATATGGGACCATAGCGAACGAAATTTCTGCACTAGCGCAAGAATTAGATGTTGCGATTGTTTCTCTCGCGCAGCTTGGGCGTGGTGCAGCATTCAATCCCCAAATCCCCCCTAATTTTTCTCAATGTGCCGAATCCGGAAAAATCGAGCAGAACGCCGATGTGATTCTTCTGCTCCATAGACCTTACGATAGAGGTCAGAAAATCCCTAATAAGACCGATATCATCGTGGCTAAAAATAGAGACTTTGGGCTCGAAGCCACCGTCAGATTTGAGTTTAAAACAGGAAGATACGTTGAAGAACACATTCTCAGCGAATCGCAGCGAGAGCAACAACATAAGGAACCCCCTAGAAACTATTATGAGAAGCCAGAGGAAGAACTGTGAAAGACTCTCTATCTAGAGAGGAGTTTCTGAGGATGAGGAGGAAAAAGTGTATGGATAGATGGGAATTTTACTTTAAATGCATAGAAAATCAGGCACTTAGCCCAAAGGATCCAATGGTGATAGCTGCAATGGTTCAACTAAACGACATCGACAGACTTATCATCAAAGAGGGAATGCAACACCTATTTCACGAAGATTGATAATTTGCCGGTCCCAGGCACGTTTTTCGATGGAAAAGCGTGGGTCCTGGGACCGTTTTCCTAATGAATCGAGAGAATCGAATGAAGAAATACCAAATGACCTTCTACATGAGCAACTACAACGACTATCGCACCACCATAGAGGTAGATAACATCTCAGCATTCGTCGAAAATGTGCGTTTCCTAGATACCTTTCACGTCGATGAAGGGACGAGCCACCAGCTCCTCAACCTAAAGTACATGATCAGCCTAGAAGTCGAAGAACTCCATGAATGGCCACAGGAGCCTCAAAAATGAAAACCCAACCCAAATCACAGCCCCCCACACGAAACAGCAACAGCAATGGCTTAAAATGCGAAATAGAGTCATCCCAAAACAAACCGTGCGAAGCCGCTATCTTTTACGACGGCATAGACCTCTATTGCCCCATTGTCTCTGAAGCTAACAACACCGACCATTGGACTGTCAAACGCAAACGCAAAAACCACCAGAAGATCGAAGTCATCTCCGCCATGTCCCATCTTAACCTAAAGAATCTTGCAAAATATCCCCTCCTAATCTCCATAATTCGCATCGGAGGCCGAAAAATGGATGATGACAACTATCAAAACGCAGTCAAAGCAATCCGTGATGCAATAGCCGACCAGCTAAACCCAGGCCTAGCTCCCGGACAAGCCGATAACTCCGATCAATTCAGCTGGGTTTATCAACAACAAAAAGGCTCACCTAAACGCATACGCGTAGAATTCTTGCGCCGAACAACCCTATAACCACGGACAGCCTCATGGACTCACTCTATATAGGCCTCCCCGACTTGACTATCACCACACATGACGGGAAAATATATGGTAAAGAATGCCTCCAAAGTGCCTCTCAAGTAGGATTGGCCAAAGAACTCGCTTACTACATGACCGTGATAAAAATAAAAGCCAATCAACGAGTCATCACTAACATCATCAACATCTATGATTATGTCGGAGATTATCCCCTGGCCTCCATCTTAAATGATTACGATCTAAACGCTCTCTCAGGCGTTCTTAAGCACAAATATCCCGACCTAAAACGCGATGGAGAAGATGTACGTTCTTGGCTTCATATACCGTCTGACGATTTCGTCGGACCTCAATAAAAGTCTTAGTCTACCCGCAATGTCACCTTCCTGGCATAATGATCACCAAAATGGAGGTGTTCTGTGCACTGGTATGAAGTTACTACAATTATAGTATCGCTTATAGGCACGCTTGGAGGTCTTTTGTGGTATCTGTTAGCTCCATTAAAAGAAGCTATAGAGCGTATAGATACAGACATTAAATCCTTGCATGACGATATGACCGCGACCAATCGTCGCATTGACACGCTCTATCAGATGTTCGTCGATCTCTTGAGGGAGGGAAGAAAATAATGGATTTTACACCAATCGTTCCCTCACCCAATAGAACGGTCATCCAAGGCGTTCCTGTAAATCCAAACCCGACCCCATTGCTAACTACCCAAACTCCTCAGCAGCGCATGCTAGATGTACGGGAGATGATCACCATCTGGCGAGGTAGACAAACTCAATACCAGCAGCAGGGCGCCGGTGGATAACCTCTAGACTTAAAAATATTCCTTGTTGTACGGTGAAACCAAAAACAACTTAAGGTTATTCGCTTATGCAATCCATGAATCCAGCAGGAAGACCTAAGAAACAGCTCGATTGGGATGTGGTTGACAACCTGCTAAGATTAGGTATGTCCGGAGTAAAAATAGCCAGTTATTTTGCTCTACACGAGGACACCTTATATGATAGGTGCTTGAAAGAGAAGGGAATAAGCTTTACCGAATACTCCGGTGTTTTGTACGTAAAAGGGGAAGAGCCGCTTCTCAAAAAGCAGTATGAGAAAGCGCTTGCTGGGGACAACCAGATGCTGATTCACCTCGGAAAATGCCGACTTAAGCAGTACGCATATGAGCCTGAGAGTGCTCAGCAGGACAAAGCGCTCATAAAAGCGCTTTTAGAGCACATTCAGAACCAGACGCGCAACCCTCTGACAGACAGTGACAATGCTGACGCAAAGCCAGTCTGATCCTGATCTACACACTGTTGTCAAATGCCTATCCTCTAGAGAGTGGCGACTGAACAATCTCTACTACATCAAGACAAAGGAAGGCTCTAGAGTGCTCTTTAGGCCTAATTGGGCCCAGAAAGAGATACTAGATGGACTACACAATCTAAACATCATTCTTAAAGCTCGACAGCTAGGAATCACCACCCTCTTTGCGATTTTCTACCTCGACATGTGCCTCTGGAACACCGACATAAATGCTGCAATCATCGCCGACAGACAAAAAAACTCATTGGAAATATTCCAAGACAAGGTTAAATTCGCATATGACTGCTTACCAGCGGCTGTTAAGGCTATGGTACCAGCCAGGAGGGATAATGCAAACGAATTACGTTTTGAGAATGGTAGCGTATACCGTGTTGGCACTAGCCTTAGGGGCGGCACTGTACAATTCTTACATATCTCGGAGTTCGGAAAAATCTGTCGAGAGTCACCAGACAAAGCCGAAGAGATAATCACGGGTGCTCTGAATACAGTGCAGGTGGGACAGTTTATCACCATTGAATCCACCGCAGAGGGTCGAGAGGGCGCCTTTGCATCCATGGTAAGGCGCTGCCAAGACAGAGAGCTCAAAGGTTTGCCGGTAGGCCAGATGGACTATAAGCTGTTCTTCCTTCCGTGGCACAGACACCCCGAGTACGCGCTAGATATAGTATGAACCATATCGGTAACCCTAACAAAATGGTCGTAAAAGGAAATCCTAGATGATTGAAGACGGTCAAATCCCCCACGAATTTGCTGGCATCAAGCAGCTGACATCCGATCTGATTGAGCTAGCAGAGTCTAGGAGCACTGTCCCTAATGCTGTAGCAGCTCTGTTCTGCGCAATGTCACAGATTATGGACAGTAACCATGTAAACTCAGATTATGAGAGCTATCTCCTGGAGAGGTCGATAGATATTTTCAAGTACCTATACAAGAAGCAAAGGTGACGCCGATGAAGGATGACCAAGAATTGATAAGGCTCGCTGCACACGACATTTTGGCTTTTTTAGATGCTCATATGCTACGCGAAAAAGGGAAAGACATAGGTGTTAGTGCTCTTGTTACAACATTTTGCTGGCTTATGAAGGTGGAGGGTAAAACCGCTCGAGAGTGCTTTCAGTTTTTACAGGATTCATATGAAATGTATCTCAAAATGGATGAGAGTGAGTGAGATGAGTCAAGGTGAACCACTAAATAGAGAGCTAGAATCCAGGGATGTACGTGTAGTTAAAGGCGTGCGCCAAAAACGATTTACTTATGCTGTGCTAAAGGATGATTACGACCCAAAACAGGTATGGATATATAAAAATCAGGAAGGTGCTAAACCTCAAGGGATGCGATTGCCGATAGAACTTTGCGGAGAGATTGGTGAGATTCTGATCGACTACGCTGAAGAATTCGGGGTTCCAGCACCAGAATGAACGTTTACTTCGAATCACTCGAGAAGCAAGGAATTTTACTCACAGAGGCGCAAAAGAACTGGTACACAAAGAAGGCAGAAGTGCTAGGTGAGAACATCAAGAAAGAGTATCCATCAACGCCAGATGAAGCCTTTGAGGTTAACGTCGATGGACTCTATTACGCGCGATATGTCTCAATTGCACGCAGCCAAAAGCGTATCTGCAACATTCCTTGGGACCGCCAGCTCAGAGTTCATACGGCATGGGATCTCGGTTTTTCGGACGCAAACACGATCATATTTTTCCAGATCTCTGGGAGAGAGATACATATTGTGGACTACCTCGAATCAAGCGGGTATTCCATGGCCGACTACATTAAGATTGTTAAGTCAAAAGACTACATCTATGGCACTCATCTCGCTCCGCACGACCTGAAGAATCACGAATACTCCACAGGACGTACACGCTACGAGACTGCGCAAAGCCTTGGAATTACCTTCGACCTAGTACCAGACCTCTCAATAGTCGACGGAATAGATGCTGTTAAGACAATCTTTCCTAGGTTGTGGTTCCACAACTCGGAAGACTGTCTAAAGCTCATCGGTCATCTAGAATCCTATACCCAGAAATGGGATCGATCCCTAGGTCAGTGGTCGGGTCGGCCTTCTCACGACGATCACAGCCATTGTGCAGACAGTCTAAGGTACTTAGTTGTAGGCCTGGACGCCTGTCTTGCTGAGGGCCAGTCGATGACCGACGCGCAGGCTGAGGCATTATATCGCCAATATGTACGCAGGTAAAATTTCTCTCTATCCAAATGGGAGGAACGTATACTTCATATTTGGAGTCCATCAAACATCCCTGTTATATCGATTTCTTTTGAGTGTTCAATTTTAGATTGCTTCCAGCGCTTTTCTAGTTCATCGATGCGCTCAGATGCTATATCGCATCTAGCTTTGAGGTGTTCGACTTCCTCTATGAGTTCTTTGATGATTTCTGCCTGTATGTCGTACATCACACGCTCTCCCAGATTTGGCCTTGGGCTCCATTGACAATGCGTGTGCCAGATGTTTTAACCTCTAGGTTCATAATTCGCTCACTGGCTAGACTGCATCGCTGATTTAGAGCCTGTATTGCGTTAGACATTTGGATCAGCACTTGATTTTGCTTTGCCAGCGCATCGATCAGTATTTCCACGTCTTGTTTCATCTGAGCAACAATAATATCGTCCATCAGAACCCCTTTCCATCGTATTTGCATACGGTGAGATCTCCAAAGAGATCCTCGTAGCTATCTAGCACATCACTTAAGATGTCCTGGGCTCCAAGCCGCCTACCTTTGCTCATATCATCTTCGCCTGCTGGATCACCACGTTCTGGCTCTTGCAGCTGATGGTACCATTCACGTAGCTCGTCTTCGAAACACTGGATCCTAGCTATCAGCCTGTCACGGCTAACTTCTTTGGCTATGTCTTTGTTTGCTTCCATGCGTTCTTCAATCCTATCGTTCAGGGCAATCATTTTTCTTATCTCGTCGAACTTCTCATCACGCCTTTCTGTAGACAAAATACGTGTACTCCCGTAGTCTTAAAATAAAATATTGATAGGCCTATGTACCCATACCGCAGCGCCGATCTTTTCAGCCCGAATCCAGCCACGCCGCAAGAGAAGATACGAACCGCTTATAACCGCGCATTTATAAACTGGCAAGCATTTTGGGTAGAAGCATATCGCGATCAGTCGTTTTATCTCAATAATCAGTGGACTCCAGAAGAGCGTAGATATCTTCAGCAAGAACAACGCCCCGACTACTGTTTCAACCTCACAAGATCCGCAGTCAATATGGTGCAGGGCTATGAGCGCAAGCATCGCTTAAGCCTTATTGCTCAGCCTATTGAGATGTCGTCGCAAAAGACTGCCGATCAGTTTACCAAATGTATGTACCATGTCATGAGGACAGGCAAAGGGCACTATGCCGTCTCAGATGCGTTCAAAGGAGCATTAGTAACAGGAATTGGATACTTAGCACTTGAGGTAGACTATCGCCAAGACCCTCTCAACGGCGATATCAACGTGCATTTTTACCCATGGAATTCGGTAATCACAGATCCCTTCTGGACTAAGAAAGATTTTAGTGATTGCGACTACATTATCCGCCGCGCCTACATGACAAAGACAGAGGCTATCTCTCGATTTCAGGACAAAAAAGAAATCATCGAGCAGATGCAAGGCAACATGAGGGATGATCTATTTACCTTCATGCCAGAGCAGCGCATATTCCAATCGCAGAACCTCTTAGCCTACACAGAGATGTGGGAGCAGCAATACAAAGAGGTCAAGGTCGTCATCAATCCGATGACCTTACAAGAAATCGAAGTTACCAAAAAGAATGCCAAGCAGCTAGCGCCTCTGATGTCTCTTCCCTTTGTCAAGAGCTACAAGCGGCAAAAACGCGTTATCAAGTGGTCGTGCATCCTTAACAACATCCTAATCGCGGAAGATGAGAACCCCTATAACCTAGACGAGTATCCTTTTATCCCGGTTATAGCCGTCTACGAGCCGGAATACGACCTGTATCAGTACAAGATGCAGTCGATGATCCGATGCATGCGGGACCCTCAGATAGAGTTCAACAAGCGCGTGTCCAAGATGGTGGACACTATCGACTCACAGATCAATGCAGGCTGGATTGTCAAGAAAGACAAGTTCGACAACCCGATGGACTTTTACAAGACGGGACAGTCTCGAGTTATCTTTGCTAAGACTCAAGCAGATCTAATGGCAGATGCCCGCAAGCTAGATCCAGCAGCATTTAATCCTGCTCTGATCGAGCTACAAAACATCTTTAATCAGCTGACCATGCGCATAGTGGGGATCAATGAGGAACTACTCGGGGCCGCTACTGATGACAAAGCAGGCATACTTAGCATGCTTAGGCAAGGTGCAGGCCTGGTTACCCTTCAAGACTTGTTCGACAACCTGCGTTACGCTCAAGAATGTCTCGGCCTTAAGATTATTAAGCTTATCCAAAACAACTGGGAGCCGGAAAAGGTCTTACAGGTCACTAAAGAGGAGCCTACAGCTGAGTTCTACAACAAAAACTTCGGAAAATACGACTGCGTATGTGCTCAGACAACCCTCACAGAGACACAGCAGCAGCTTTTCTTTACGCAGCTGATGCAATTCAAGGAACTTGGAGCTCCTGTTCCATGGACGACGATTTTTAAGGCTATGCCTATGCAGTCCAAACACGAGCTACTCAAGGATGTTGAGCAGGCGGAGCAGCAGCAGAATCAGATGATGCAGATGCAAGCGCAATCTGAAGCTCAGAACCAGGCTGTGGTCAACGACCTGCTCCAGAAAGAGAGCCTGATCAAGATAGCCAGCGCGAAAGAGAAGTTGGCCAAAGCAGAAGAAGACAGGGCAGCAGCGATGCACCAAAGAGCGTTGTCGGCGAAAGAGCTGTCGGCTATGGACATGGATCATGTAAACAAATTTATTGACGCAATCCTCAAATTAGAGAAAACTGAGGAATCAGAACACAAAGAAGAAGCGGAGACACCACAATGAGCCACATGATGGATAGATCATACGAAGAATTAGCCCCAAACAGCACCAAAGGTGGAAAAGGGGATTACATTGGCGGATCGGACTACAAGAAAGTCATGCATAACGAGATGCCCAACAACCGAATGAATGACTACGTTGCCAACTCCTATGCTGGTCCAGGCAGCCATAAGGGCAAAGTTAAAGTGAAAGGCCATATAGAGCATGGAAAAGAAGAAGATGAATTTGGCCACGACTATCAATAGAGGTTTTTATGGGCGATATGATGTACCGCAAGAGCAAGTTACACCAGACCAATGATGTGACGACCAAAGGCGTGAACGATCCTGAGGACTACTTAGAGAAAGTGCACATGCGCGCGAAGAAAAGCCAGTCTCCGGTCAAGGGCCATAAAGCTAAAGATAACTATGGCGATGATGACGATACAGACAATCGCAAGTACTCGCAGCGTGGCACAGGCACATCCGATGAGCGCAAGCTAGCTAAGCAGGCTAAACCCGACGATAGGGCTTATACGTATTTGGAGTAACCGTGGTTGCTGTTCCGTTCGACAAGAACCTAATGACCCAGCCGACCACAGATGTGCGCTTCCTGCTGTCTATGGAGCGAGGAGAGGTGCGTGAGGCGATGGGATGGAGTTTTGTCGCTAGATTGGAGCGTCTAACCAACGAATTGCTAGCCAAATCTGATTGCCCCGAAGTCTTTTACATAGTCTACTCAGCTAAATGGGACCCGAAATCACGCAAAATCAAAGAGCTTTGGCAGGTTGACGATTCCAAGCCAAAGAATCACATGCTAGGTCAAGTTATCTATGAAGTCCATAAGAGCGGCTATGCTGAGTATTGGGCATTGCCTCTTGATATCCCTGTCCCTGACGAAGAATATTCCGATGAAATGGTGATGGAGAATTATGATAACGCCTCGAAGTTAGTCCTGTCCGATCAGATGTTTGTGAAGTAGTCCCTCACTTTACGATGTCTCTCCATTGGGGCGATCCTGCCAGGGGTCGCCTTTTTTTATTCAGCTTTTCGATGATCATGGTGATGAAGCATGCAACATTCCTTGGAGCTGAACGCACCCTCTAATCGACACAAACGACGATCAATATCCGTGATCTTTTCATCGAGCTTATCAAAGCGCTGATCAATCTTATCGAACTTAGCGTCAATCTTATCGAACATTTTATAGATGAATCCCAAGACTATCCAAGTGCCGGCGAATCCTCCACCGATAGCCCATAACAGAACAGATGTGTTTTCCATGATAACCCCTTGTAAGACTCAAGGATATCAGAAGATGGCCAATCAGGGGAATCCGAAGGAATTTCTAGATAGATGGGAAATTGCCGGATTTCGTAGCTAACAGGCAACCGGCTGCCTGATGAAACTCTTTTAACGATTTCCCTCTTCAGGAATCGATTAACTAACCCTTTGGTTCCATCAAACGAAGGGGGCCCGTAACACCTTGGCCATGGCGGTGTTCGCGACACATCCAAAACATACCATGTCTTAGGAATTTCCGAATAGTTCCCTAAACCGTTGACATTGCGCCTGAAATGCGCTTAAATACAGATATCAAGTAAATTATTTACTTGTCGGTGTCGCCGACCTACGGGCGTTAAACAGGTGTTTTATGACTGAAGACAATCAGGGCGTTATAGCGGAGCCGGTCGCCGAAGCTCCAGTTGAGATGCAGGATGCACCTCAGCATGTCTCAGACAAAGAGATGAATTTCGAGGCGTTTAGGCAAGAGGTACAGAACCTTAAAGCTCAAAATGACTATCTCCAAAGGCAGATGTGGGAGAAACAACAACCACAGCAGCAGCCTGATGAGTTTGATATTTCTAAGATGCGAGATGATGACATCCCTACCTACGGCGAGCTCAAGAAACTGCGTCAGCAGGAAGATAGAGAGCGCCGACAGTATATGCAGCAGCTCAAAGACTTAGAGGCTAGAACGCAGTATCAGGATTACGATAAAGTCATCAAAGAGTACTTGCCGGACGTCTTACAAGAAGACCCAGACCTTGCTAATGCCATTAAAGACAGTCCGCATTTGCATAAACTGGCTTACAAGCTAGCTCAGGCATCGCCGAAATACCACCAGCAGAAACTTGCGACCCAGAACCAGAACGCGGTCAACAAGATCGTCGAGAACAGTACTAGGCCGCAGCCTGCAACATCCAGAAAAGGAGCTTCCTATCAGGATGAAGAGGTGCGTCTGCAGTCGATGTCGGATGATCAAATATGGGACATGTTCAACATGGCAAAAGCGAGGTCCTAACCAAAAAGGTAGGACATGGCTTTAACCACCCTAGCGACACTACCGCCAGCAGTCAACCAAATCTTTGACCGCTTGCTGTTGATGATCGCTCGACCATATTTGATCTATAACAAATTTGCCGTTAAGAAAGCGCTTCCTCAAAATGCGGGCCGTCAGATGGTCCACAGGCGTTATCTGCGTCTTTCTAACGCGACTACTCCGGTTGCTTCTGGCGACCTGATCTCCGAAGTTGCTGCACAAGCTGTCGATATTACTACACAGATTCAGTTCTACGGTGCTTTTATTAAGTACGACAACCAAATGCAGATGCTTATTAATGATCCAATCTTAAATTCGTTTACCGAATTATTGGGTATCCAAATGGGTACTACGTTGGATGCATTGACACGTGACGTGTTGGCTGCAACATCGAACGTTACCAACTGCTCCAACGGTGTTAACGGCAATACCCCTACAGAGCTAACCAGAGCGGACATTGATACGGCTATGGTTACTTTGGATACTAACGATGCGCTCATGATCACAGAGTACATCGAAGGTGTGATGAAGTTCGGGACTCAGCCTGTTCGTAGCGCCTTCTTCGGGTTCTTGAACTCGGCGATCATCACCGACCTTCAGAACTGCGATGGATTCATCTCGGTAGCTAACTACCCTGTAAGGGATGGATTAGATGCTGAATGGGGATCTGTGGGTAACGTAAGATGGCTGCGAAGCTCTCAAGGTAGTGTGCAGACAAACGTAACGCCAAACATCTACAATAACGTGATTGTTGGACGTGAAGCTTACATGTGTATGCACCTGTCAGGGCGTGATGCTGTGAATGATTCCCAAGGGAACATTGCACAAAACGGTTCGATCATTGTTAAACCTCTTGGTTCTGCTGGTGCTCTTGACCCTGCAAACCAATTTGGTACAGTGTCGTTCTCGGTCTTCTACGCAGCACGTATCTTGAACGATGCGTTCTTGACAAACCTACGCTCAACAGCTGCATAAGGAGATTAAATTATGGTTACAGCATCATACATCATTCACGGGTCGTTCACCTCGGCGGGAACTGCATATGACTTGCAGCTACCTATTGAGACAATACAGACCAACAGCAATAGCAATATTGCATCTACAAGCACACAGCCTTCGCTTGTATACTTCAAGTGTTGGAACTACACGCAGTGGGCGGTAGCGTCTAAGACAATTGCCTCAGAATGGCATCTTGGTATGACCGCTGGATATGCATTGCAGACAACGACCAACAGCACACCAGCTCTAGTGCCTACGGTTGTTACGTCGAACGGATTTACTTTGGTCAACAACACCCCGCTTTACGGCGTGGAAGTTGTCGGTATCACCAAAGCTAATCCAGGCGTGGTGACATTCCGTGGTCCTGGATTCAATCCTGGTCAAGGCATTCCAGCCTTTGCTACGGGCGACATCTTCAAGTTCCATGGAATTGCTGGTAGCTCAGGTACCGACTGGTCAGCACTGAACGGTCAATCCTTGACTCTTACGAAAGTAAGTAGCTTGACGTTTAGTTTTGGCGTAGATACCTCCGGCTATACAGGTACCTATACTGCATCTAGCGGTATTGCTACCCGTATTCAGACAGCTTCAGGAACCGTCATCCCTCCATTGAACGTGGCTGATGTAGGTATCCGATTAGGTACGTCTGTAGTAGGCGCTAACGCTGATGTCATTTACTGGGAAGCTCATCTAACCGATGACAACCGAGTATTAGGTCAGCTCTAGATTACGTAACACACATGGCGTGGGCCCTTTAGTGGGCCCACCCTCTCAACAAGGAGTTTCTATGATTGAAGAACAAGAGTCAGTGACACAAGATACCCCACCAGGGAAAACTACGACAAAGCGCCAGTACAAGAAAGTACGCAGGCGCGTGATGGTGGAGGAAGATCGCGAGGTCATCAAGGACCCTAAGCAGTATGAATTAGTTACCTTCCGCTTCTGGAATGAAGAGCAGCGTGGTATCCCTGTGGATTACTCCTGGATCGACGCACATACTAAGCAGGGGCAAATCAAAGGCAAATTCTACGATGGACAGACATATACCCTTCCACGCGTAGCCTTCGAATATTACCGCGATATGTGCTCTATGCCTAAATACGCACAGGTAGACCAGGAATTATACCCTGGAATGATGACTAAGGCACCGAAAGAAGTGGGTCGAACACATAGATTTAGATTGGATGTGATCGGAGCATGAGCTTTACACTAGCTAACATTAGATCTACCATTCGCAACGTAACGGGAAGCTTCGACACTGTCGACTTCCCGGATTCGGCCATTGACGATTACATCAATAAGTACTATCAGTATGTGCTTGTCGATGACATGAAGCCCTTTCCTCTTCTGGTAAATTATCAGTTCAACACGGTTTGCAACCAGGTTACGTATCCATTCGATCTTGAGACTTATGTAAGTCTCGAACCTCCGGTATTTCTGAACGGCAATCAGCTTCTGTATTATCAATCTCAGGGCCTATGGATTCAGCAGTTTCAATACCAATACAATCAGCAATCCCCCGCATCTACTGATGGCGTTACACAGACATATTCCGGGATTGTAAGCTCATTTCCGATTGTTCCCGGCACCTTTATCGCGGCAGACGTAGGAACAGGCACTCCACCAGACCAGCTAGAGCAATTCAAAGACAATGGTGATGGAACCATCACAGGTTCTTTAGGCGGCGTTGGTACCATAGATTACACAACGGGTGCGTGGAGCATCACGTTCGATTCTGTGCCTCCATCGGGTCTCAGTATCAACATTACGAGCGCACCGATCATCAATGGTCGCCCTAGAGCAGTCTATTACGATGGAGCCGGAACAATCACATTCTCGCCTATCCCTGATCAATCCTACACGGTGCAATGTCAGGCATATATCATGCCTACAGCATTCATCGCAGGAGGAGCCGGGACTCAGACACCTCAGCTAGCCTATTGGGGATATACCATAGCCTATGGCACATCTCTAGAGATCTTCCGACAGAGAGGCCAGTTTGACCAATTGAATACCTATAGGCCAGAATATGAGAAATATCTAGACCTGGCCCAAAGCCGAACAACACAGCAATACAGCAATCAAAGAGGATTACCCAAATGGTGATGCGAGATGCCGACGAAAAAGGTTTTCAGAAAGTAAAGCCTCCGATGAACGATGCGGAAATGATCAACCGTATGATCGAAGACCATTACAAGACGGAAAATTCCCCGTATCATCGAATGATGAATCCAGGTAGTAGAGAGAGAAACAGCAAAGAATCAGACAGCGGAATAAGGGAGCCAAAATGAGCGAGAAATGGATACAGAAAGCTCTTTCCGGAAAAAACAGCAAAGGAAAGCTTCATAGAGCTTTAAAAGTACCTGAAGGAAAAAAAATCCCTGAATCAAAGCTTAAAGCAGCTGAGAAACGGGGTGGTAAGATATCCAAAGAAGCTCATTTGGCCGAAACCCTCAAAGGCCTGAGAAAGAAATAACCCTTTGATTAATAGAGGTTTACTTTGACATTCAATCCCAATCTTCCTCAGGTCACCGACAAGCTTCGACAGTTTCCCGGGGATGTGACAACAAACAACTGGCCTCGTCTTACAGCGAATTTTGGGGCTAACCATATTTTTAACAATTCGGCAGCTTCTACCGATGGTTACCACACGATAGCATTCTGGTCTAACCAATCTGGTGCACAGACAGCCCTAACAGGCGTAGGCAAGCTCTATACCCGCACGATCACTGGACCCAACACCAAAGCAACAGAGCAGCTTTGCTATATTCCAGGCACCAACCCGGTCGCAGGTGATTTTCCGGAAGCTGTTTTAAGCGTGATGCCTGTCCGTTCATGCGTTTTTTTCAACGGATCTGGAACAGCTATTAGTAGCTACAATTGCACCGTGGCCAGAATAGCTACCGGTCAATACACAGTGACAATTGCTACGCTTCCCGGTACCATGAAAATTTACCCACAGGCATTGGTCTATGCAACTGGTGGTTTATGTACTGTTAACGTTAACGTGGCTCCTGCTTTCTCCTCCCCTAACTGGACGTTCACTCTTGCAGTGCAGAGAAGCGGCTCTGCGTTCAACCCAGATGGTGTCTACGTTATCGTATACGGGGGATAGATTGTTAAAGCATCTTTCGGTTAGAATACCGAAAAAATCGGAGGATGCTAATGGAAATAAGGAAATACCGACGAATAAAACCAGGGGATCGAAGCGGAAGCCTGGTGGTCGTCAAACAGATTCCTTCGGAGAAATACCAAAAAGTAACGAAATGGCTGTGTCAATGTGATTGTGGGAAGGAGACTATAGTACAAGGAGGGCATTTTAGAGCTGGAGAAAGGGTTTCATGTGGATGTTGGAATACGGGAAGAAAACAACAGACAGGCCTAAAATGTGTGTGGCATCTTTATCGCAGAAAAGCCAACTCCAGGAAGATAAAGTTTGAATTGAGCCTTGAAGACTTATCCAAAGCTGTACTCAAGAATTGTGAATACTGTGGATCCCCTCCTGAAAACCAAATTAAAACCCATGATGGAGATGGAATAAGGTTGAAATACAACGGATTAGATCGGGTTGACACAAACGGAACCTATAACAAAAACAATGTAGTCCCATGTTGCAAGCACTGTAATTTTTCAAAAGGGGAAATGGCAACCGAAGAATGGAAGAATCACATAAGAAAAATGTATGAATTCATGGGATTAGGTAGCTAATGTACACTCCTTTTTTGGTAGCTCCTCTGGACACTGGCATATCAAGATATATGAAACCCTGGATGCAGCCAGACCAGGCAATGACAGATATGCAGGATTGTTACTGCTACCGTGGAGTGGTTCAAAAGCGTTATGGGTTTTCCCTCTATGGCTATTTTGTTAATCGAGTCGGTATTAAACAGGTTGGCGTTGGAACTGGAGCCGCAACAACCTTTTCGCCCACTCTAGATTATGTCCCAGTTGGCAAGCGATCACTCACGATAACTCACACACAGGGCGGTACGACCTATACAGACGGCACAGATGATGGTGCAGGTGGCATTTCCGGCACTAATATAGCGGCTGGATCGACGATCAACTATGCAACCGGTGCCATCACGCTGAATTTCACGGCCGCTCCTACAATCAATACGCCGATTCGGATCAACTATGGCGTCAAGGTTGCGGCTAACACAGGTGGTGCCCCGTCAACAGGTCCATACACGCTTAATTTCCCCACTACGGCGTCTTTTGGCACACCCCTTACCCCTAGGTCCATTTATATTAAAAACACCGACAGTGGTCAATATTCGGCGCTTTCAGGGGATGTTCCTAACGATGCGGGTACATCGGGTACTCTGGTCAACGGAAATGGCATAGCCAGCGGCTCTATCACGGATTATACGTTAGCCTCCAACCAGGGAACCGTCACTTTTTCGGGAACGATCGACAACGCAGCAGCAAATCAGGATATTTGGGCTTCATGGCAGTTTGGTCTTTTGACATCGCCTTCTACTCCCTCCGCCTCTCCAATCAAGGGTATCAAGTGGTATTGGGAGACAGGCGGATTGCAGCAAACATTGGTATTCAACAACAAACGAATGGCGGTCTTAGACCCGACTGATTTTGCCATCGACGATGTAACCGGATCGGATTTTTTCAATACGGCGGATGCTAACTTCTTCTCAGTCGCTAACTATAGCGGCAAAGCATATATCCTCAACAACTCAGATAGACTCACTATTTGGGATGGTAGCAGCCTCTATCAGCCCATTATATCCTTTACGAGTGGGTCTCCGACCGTTAACGAGCTCACCACAGGGTTACATATATTTATCTACAAGAACCGTCTTGTCGTATTGCGGCCGACGGAAAGTAGCGTTGTAAAGCCTCAGCGAGCACGTTACTCTTCCTCACGAAATCCTCTGGACTGGATAAGCAATACTCCTGGACATGGCGGTTTCATTGATGCACCGACTCCTGAATGGATTATATCGGCAGAGTTTCTACGGGATGAACTCATTGTGAATTTTCAGGATTCGACTTGGAAATTGCGCTATACGGGGGTAGATACAGCACCATTCCGATGGGAAAAGATCAACGATACCAGACGCAACGATTGCCCTTACACTGCTGTAAGCTATCAGAATTTTACGACTTCCATGGGTAGCACTGGCCTTATTCGATGCGATGGCGTAAACGTAGAGCGTTATGATGATAAGATCATCGACTATACGCAAGATGACATTGATCAGGATTCCATACAGGTTTCCGCAGGATATCGTTTTGATTACCTCAACCAGCAGTTTATCTGTCATCCGTCCCCTGACCATGTTGTGACCGATTATAGTGACAAATGGCTCGTGTGGTCATTCCTAGAGAACTCCTTCTCTGTGTGGAATATCGAATCTACCACCATAGGAACCTACATTCAGGGTAAGGACCTAACGTGGGCTGACTTTGTAGCAAAAAACAACTTAGACTTCTCCTGGCAGGATATATCCGATACTTCGACGTGGATGAGCTATTTCAGCCAGGGAAACACTAAGATAACACTCTTTGGTACAAAGGAAGGGGGCCTATTCGCCATTCAGCCAGGCCTAGGAACGGATAACGGCACAACAACAGGGTTTAGCTTTTTAACGAAAGACTTTAACCCGTTCGTGAAAGATGCACAACAGGCTCGCCTTGGATACGTAGACTTTTATTTCGATAGACCTCAGTCCGAGCAAGACCCCGATCCTAACTACACTCTAACGATTGATTTCTTCATCAATGAGGCGGAGGTACCCTATAAGTCAGTAACGTTAAATCCTTCCTCAGACAACTGGAGATTCAAACGTGTCTACAGCGGTGCTATGGGCAACTTTCACCGATTCAAAGTGTATCTCACCGACGACCAGATCGCTAATAGCTCTGTAGCTAACTTGGGATTTATCCTTTCAGGCTATATCCTCTACATGTCACCAGCAGGAAGGTTGATAACATGAGCAATTATCTCGAACCAGTACCAAATATCCCCACTTTGTCGCCGGTCAACATCTTCCCCGATGATCAGTACAAGGTCGAAGACCAGCTTGATTGGATCTATGATAACATAGCCTATTGCGTTAATGACAAAGCTAGGTCTGAGCAATATCTTATGTTTGAAGACATTACGAATGACAATTGGGTAGTGACTGACCCATCGACTCAAGACGCTCAGCCCATTTTTCGAAAGACTTTTGCTACTGGGACACTTGCAGCAGGCGCAAATGTGATCGCGCATGGTATAGTTAATTTTACTACTCTAGTGAATCACACCATTAGCGTTAGCAACGGTACGAATCAGAGAATGCTAGGGTATGCGAACCCAACTGCAGCTAACGCGGCGGCGGTAGACGTGGATGCCACAAATGTAACAATAACCCTCGGAGCAGGGTTCGGTGCAGGATATAGCGGTTACTGCACTTTGTACTACACAAGAGGTTGATTATGGTGATGTTAGGTAGAGCCCTATTCGGCAAGAAAGATAAAGCTAAGCAGTTTCAGCAATATACGCCTCAGCAGATGCAAGGGCTGCAACAGCTCTTCCAAGCTCTTACGGGCGGCGGCGGCCCATTTCAAGATCTGTTCGGCGAGTTCAATCCTGAGCAGACATCCGATGTCTTCCAGCGCGGGGTAGCAGAGCCGGCAATGCGAAATTTCCGTCAAAGGGTGATTCCACAGATTATGGAGTCTTTCGGAGATCAGGGAGAATCCAGCGGACTGTACAACAGTCTTGCCAGTGCGGGCCGAGATTTGCAAAGTCAACTTGGCAGTCAGGGTGAGTTGTTCATGAATCAGTCTAGGTTACAGAATCTACAGAATAGGCTTACAGGTGTTCAGAGCGCCTTGGGAGCACAACCCTATCAGACCTATACCCAACAGGGATATGCTGGAGTATTACCTAGTCTACTAAATTCTTTTGGACAAAGCGCTGGACAGTCTCTAGGATTTATGCCATGGGGACAAAGTCAAAATCCCTATGCAATGCAGGGACAAAGATACGGATACGGTAATTATGGAGGCTTCTAATGTTCACCCTAAGGAATCCAACCCAGGAAGCTTTATCGCAGGCTGGCGCTAATTTTGGTGGTGGGCTAGGGCAATCACTATTGCACTTTGCTCAGCAAAAGGCGCTTGCTCGTGGTTTGAAAGGGATAACACCTGAGAGTAACCCGTACGACATCATTCGTCAATTTGCGGAGAATAACGTTCCAGCACACTTGACAGAGCAGTTTTTTTCTCCCGTAGTCCAGCAAAGAGCGGCTCAGCAGCAAGCGGCAAAGATCTACGGTGATGTGCTGAACAACCCAAATGCTACTCCGAAAGATATTGCCAACGCAGCATTGCGTGCAGGGGCTATCACAGGCAGCAATCAGGGGGTAGAACAGGCTTTACAGATTGCTATGGGACAGATGTTGGCCGCTGGATCCGCTCAGCCAGGAACAACAGGAACAGGTATCACACCTTCAAGTAATGGTGCTGGACCGGCTGGAAGGCAGGTGAAAACCGACGAATATCAACCACAACCTGCTATAGGGAAAACTGGGATAATGGGCGTTCCCGGTATGAGCCAAGTGCTCAGAGGTGGAGGAACCGGAGGAATTCAACAAGCAGGGATTGGTGGCCAAGAAGCGTTTGAGCAATTTCCTGCTAACATAGAGACAAAGCCTTTTACAGCAGCGGAAGAAGAGGCTATACGTAGGCAATATCGTAGCCAGTTTCCTCTAAATGTAGCTGATGCCGAAGCCAATCGAATCATTGAGCAAAGAAAGCGTCAATCCGAAAACGAAGCAGCGGAATTCGAGCGTCAACGCAACCTTAATGAGGATCAACGCCTTAGGCAACAGGAAGTCAAAAACAAGGTGACCGAGAACTTTGCTAGGGACTTTGGGGGTAATGAGTTTGTTAATACCAACCTAAAGGACTTTGCTACCAAATATGCGATAGAAACGGCCAAGGGAGATGCAGACCAACGATGGAATCAGACCAGAAATAAGATAGACCAAATTGTGACCGCTCGAGACACTCTGAACAAGAAACATCCTTCTTCGGATTATCTTGCCTCTTTGGACAACGAAGGGAAAAAGAAGCGTTTAGAAAGACTCAATGTGGACACGAAAGCTTTCCTAAATCATTTTCCGCCAGAATATAAGACCATCGGTTATGACATGTTGAGATCGGATCTTAGAGATAAGATCGGCATAGGGCCTGTGTCGGCAGAGTATGCAATTAATTACCCTCATAGCTCTACGATCAAGCGAATCAATTCCTTAGGGGATATTCGCGAGAATCTTGGACGATATCGACGTGGTAGTGAGGCCTATGAGAAAGCTACAGAGAAAACCACTCATGATCTATCTAACATTCTTTTCGATACCTTGAAAGATGGGGAATCGCCTTTAGTACTTAAAGACCTTGTGGTAAATGGTCTTCGATATAGCGACGATGTGTTCGACAATGCCATGAATGAAGCCGAGAAGAAGATGCAGGAAAAAGGCTTTGCTATTCCCGATTATAATCGTACGGCAAGAAATGACACAAAGAAGAAATTCCGTACCGCGAATCCTTTCGATATATTCGGAGGTCAATCTTTGTTAGGCCCAACAGAGTTTTACAGGTAAGCCATGCAGCTTTTATCACAGCTACAGCCTATCCTTCAGCAAGCCAATCAATTTGGCAGACAGGCCAAGCAGTTCGCTGGAGGATTGCAAAATGCTGCAGGAACCTTGCAGAATCTGACAGGATCTGACAAGAAAAAGAAGAAGATCATCGACTATGCCCTATCTCAGGGATTATCTGAGCAAGATATTGCCAACTATCTTAGTGGCCAAGGTCTCACAGAATCCCAAAGAAGTGATGTAGGACGCAAGCTGAAAGGGAAAGAGAGAGTTCAGGCTCTCCTAGATACCATCAAAACTGGCGTTAAAACGGTCGCGGCTGGATATGGAGCCTACAAGGCAGCTCAAGGTCTAGGATCTCTAGCGTCCAGCATTCTAGGTAGGAAGCAAGCGGGACCATTAGCGGCTAGCATACTTGGAAGAGCTTCTGCGCCCCAATCAGTGCCCGAATCGGATTATTCATGGTCTACGCCTGAGCAATCTCCCGAAGTAGCTCCATCTCCGGAGGCAACCAGTCACGCACCACAAACTCCCGCCTCATCATCGGGAACTCCTTCGGTTGCTCCTCTCCAGGGGCAACCGTTTTCTACCGCCAAGAAGAAAACAGACACAGCAGGATTAGCGACATTAGCAGGTGCAAAGCAAGTAGCCGAGAAAGAAAAAGTCCCTGAGGTCAAGCCTTGGGTAGAGACTAAAAAGGATCTTGCTAAACAGCTCAAATCGTCGACAGTGCGCAAGATGAACTACAATCCGAAGACGAAAAAACTCGAACTTGTGTTCACGTCGGGGGCTAAATATCTTTATCATGACTTCCCGGAAGATCAGTGGAAAGAGTTATCGGCAGCAGGTACCCCTGCAAAAACGAAGGGCAAAAACGAATTTGGGTTGTGGTGGATTGGAAAGTCGCCGAGTCGAGGAGCAACGTTCAACAAGATCATCCAGCCCCAGTTGCGCAAAGCCGGACCATATCAGTACGAACGTATTGGCACTGAAGAAATGACTCCTGAGGAAGAGCAAGAACTTGCAGAAGTCCAACAGCCATTGATGAAGAAAGCACAGAAAACGCTATCAGAGGCCGAGAAAGCGGAGCAGGCGGGTCGGAAGCTTAAGGGGAAAGAAAAGCTCAGCCAAGGTCAAATAAACGCGCGTACGAGGGTTTTAACGAAGCAGGCCGAAGAGTTGCGCAAAGCGCCACCATCAGAGCGCACTAAAAAAGCCGCCGATCTCATCGAACAACGATTGCAACAATTGGCTGATCTCGATAGCATGACTAAGCGCGTAAAAGGAAAAGTTATGCGCGAAGAGATAGAGAGGTTCGAGAAAGAGGAAGCTGGCACTTTCCTACGTAAATTGCTAATAACGTTACCCAAAAACATCGTTAGGGAAGCAAAGGCTAAGACTGGACGGCTCTCGGAGAGAAACTTACTAAAAGCTATCAGAGGACTAATAGCTAAATGAGAGACATCATGACAGGCTGGTGCGAGCTGGATCACTCGCTACCAGAACAGGCAGATCAACGCCTGCTTTTTTACAACAAACACCTAGACATCTACGTAGTCAACTCCATGGATGGTTTAGAGCTAGACTTTAAACGCTTTCGCCATTCTTTTGCTCATATCGTAGACAACTGCGAAGAGGAAGAAGACCTTCGCACATGGGTGAACCAGCGCTATCGTTTTACTCACTATCACGAGCTTCCAGACGGTCCCTAGAAAACCTCAGTTGTACGATATTTTCGTACGTCTATTGTTAAAATAATTGCTTGATAGTATGATCGGGGAAAACCTCACCCAGGATCATCATGGCTACCCCCGTACAGCATCAAGCAGCAACCTCATATGGAGCACAGGGAACACCGATTGTCAAGGTGATGCCCCCTCCTGTGGTACCTAATCCAGCACGATCACCAGCCACCACAGACCTTAAGTATCTTATTGGTCAGACCTGGGTAAACAACTCCAACAACACAGCCTGGATGTTGTCTAGCAAGACGACGACTTCGGCAACATGGATTGCTCTTGGTTCTGGAGCTACTGGAGGGGTTGTAACCCTGACAGGTGATTCAGGAGGCGCTATTTCTCCCACAGCAGGGAACATTAACACACTAGGCACAGCCAACCAAATCACTGTAACAGGCTCGGGAAGTACTCTTACATGGACTTTGCCATCAGCGATTACAGCGCCCGGTTCGCTAACAACAACAACGTCTCTAGCAGCAACAACTACTGTTACAGCTGGAACAGGAATCACGTCGACCACAGGTAACATTGTAGCGACGGCCGGATCTGTCACGGCAGGTACAACCCTTACAGCGACTCTAGGAGCTATTACCGCTACAAACGGCAACTTGGTTCTAGGTACAGCGGGAAACAAGATCGTATCCAGCAGCGTAGCTTCAACAACCACCGCGGGAGCTAATTCTTTCGGAACAGTGACCCTTGTCAACGGTACAGCGACAATCAGTACGACAGCGGTAACGGCTAGCTCTATCATTATGCTCACAAGGCAGTCTGTAGGCTCGACCGGAGCTGCTGCTTTAGGCATGTTGAGCGTAGGAACCATTACCGCGGCCACATCGTTTGTGATTAATAGCTTAGTGACAGCTAACTCGGGATCGGTAGCTACGACAGACGTATCCGTTATCGGCTGGATGATCATCAACTAAGAGGTCCCATGGCATCGTTTAACGAAAGCATTATACCAGAGACTCTTAGGAGTATCGATAGCAGCACTTTCACGGGCAGTTATCAAGCTTTAGGAACTCCTTTAGTCTATGCTGCGAGAGCCGTGAAATGGACGAATAACAGCAACAAAGACGTTACCCTTTCCTGGAACGGGACGGTTGATCATGAATTCATCCCAGCAGGGTCTTCATTCATCTTCGACGTAGCCGCTAACAAAGAGGGTACGAATCAGGCCTATATTGCGGCAGGAACGCAGTTTTACGTTAAAGGTGCCGCGGGCACAGGGTTATTTTACATGTCCTCATACCACGCATAGGTAGTATGTCACAAGCAGCATTTACCACATCTTCTGGTGGCGGTGGTGGTGGAATCACTAGCATCACTGGTGATACCGGAGGAGCGCAAACCGGACCAGCAATCACCCTAATAGGGGCTACCGGGCAGTTTGCGATTGATGGGGTAGCAAATACCTTTACGGCCAGCTATACGGACCCCACAACAGCCAATAATCTCAACGTTACCACCGTCCTAAATACGGTCAACATTCAACCCACGAGCGGACAAGGGTTGGCAATTAATCTCCAAGGCGCTGCTGATACTGTCACGGTCAAAGATAGCGCTAATCACCAATGGCTGAACATCGACCCAGGTAATGGTTTTTTTACAATCGGCTATAACGTTAACAGCGGGACGTTTGTCAACGGCAGCTTGGAGATAGATGGAAGCAATGTATCCGTAGTGTCCTCTGATACTAGCCCGGTTACTTTATATCCCCAAATTACGCTACAAAAAGGGACCACAACCACATCTTCCGGAGATCAGGTTTCCGATATTATTTCTCAGGGTCTTGACGATACATCTAATGCCGTTGTTTACGCCGACATCTCTGGCTATTGCGTCTCGAATACCACCGCTGCAGCTACAGGGAAAATGACCCTCGGAGTGGCTGTAAATAGTAGCATCACCCCAAAAATTACGATTCTCTCCACGGGCTGCGAGATATATGGCAATGGTACAAACTCAGCTCCGATATCCGGACAGCTTGGTGAACAGGTACGTGCCACAGTGGCTCAAGGCACTCCTGTTAGCCTGAGCAATGGCACAGCAGCCGATGTAACCTCCATTAGTATTGGTGCTGGTACCTGGGATATTTCTGCTGTTATTGGATTCACGGGCACTTCAGCGGTCGCTACAACGTTCACAGGTAGCGTAAACACCACAACTGGCACACTAGGAACGTTAGGGGATAATTCGGTAACTGTCCAGGCGGCATCACTAGCCATAAACGACATGTCTGTAACTATTCCTTCCTGGAGGCTAACCACAGCGAGTACTACGGTTTACCTAGTAGCTAAATCTGATTTTGGTGCTGGAACGGTAAATGCCTACGGAAGGATCTCAGCGACTAGGGTGTCCTAATGAGTCAAATAGCCATCACTTCAGTTTCTGGCGGAGGCGGTGCAACAACATTCGTTGAAGATACGGGCTCAGCGGTACCAGCAGCGGGCACACTCAATATTCTGGGAGGCACTGGGATTGAAACTAGTGGTTCCGGCAGCACCGTCACTATTACAGCCGTAGGAGCCGGCTTCAAGTGGAACAATGTCACCGCGACATCCGCTCAGATGGCTCCAGAAAATGGATACGCAGCCAATAACGCAGGCCTGGTGACACTTACGCTCCCATTGCCCGGGGGAACTCAATTTGGAGATACAATCGCGGCGATGAATATAGGGGCTGGAGGTTTCAAGATAGCTCAGGGGGCTGGTCAGCAGATAATCATTGGTTCGTCATCTACCACCATTGGAGCAACTGGTTATATTCAGACGACTACCACAACGGATGGAATTGAATTGAGATGTGGCCCCGATAACTTAACCTGGAGAACCACCACAGGACCCCAAGGTAATTTTACATTTGCCTAGAGCAGGAGGGTGGATTAGGATCAAAAATTACTCGTAGAGGATACAAGAAAGATGGCAATCGGAAACGCGCTGAATTTAACGACTAGCGGTATGGTCGCTGCCGATGGAGCAGGAACATACACAGGACGTACTTTAACTGCTGGAACTGGTATCAGCATTTCTAATGGTAACGGAACAGGCGGAAACCCGACTATTAGTGCTACTGGAGGCGGTTTAACCTGGACCACAGTGTCAGGAACGAGCCAATCCGCAGCTGTGAATAATGGTTACATTACCAACAATGCGGGTGCTGTGACGGTAACTTTGCCAGCAACGGCAGCGATCGGCGAGACGGTAGAGATCGCCGGATTAGGTGCTGGCGGATGGATCGTAGCCGTGGCTACAGGGCAGTCGATTCACATCGGATCTAGCACTACAACCGTGACCACAGGTACCTTAGCATCGACTAACCGTTATGACAATCTGATCATTAAGTGCGTGGTAGCTAACACCGAGTGGCAAGCCAAGCCCGTCGGCAATATTACTGTAACATAAGGTAGTCATGGTAACAAACAGCGCAACGAATACGCCTACAGGCGCATCAGGAACGGTTTTACAAGGCCAAGGTGTAGGAACAGCTTCCGCTTTTTCCACTGCGACATTTCCCTCCACAGCTACAGGAACAGGCACAATTCTTCGAGCTGATGGCACAAACTGGGTTGCTACTACGAGTACAT
>ERZ761584.108-NODE-108-length-32384-cov-52.547558_pt1 | contig 32384 bp, 46 predicted proteins | sample MGYA00512168_ERZ761584 | MGnify/ENA primary metagenome ERZ761584 (study PRJEB28899, sample SAMN03785564) | bioreactor sludge metagenome | biome: EBPR Sludge; feature: EBPR Bioreactor; material: 0.22µm filtered reactor supernatant | place: Saint Lucia: Queensland...
CTCGTTAGTATTTGCTTCATTCTAGTTCTCTTTCATTATTCATTATTCCCGGACCCGTACCCGTCCTCGTACGCGTACGCGTACCCGTACCCGGCACCGTACCCGGACCCGGACGCGAAATCCTCAGAAGATTCTTTTAAGCGCTCCATACAGGCACCGCTTTAATGCTCTCTTGGGCTGCTGGGGTTACGTCGAGGATTTCGATCGCTTCTAGAAGCTCCACACGATCCACCTCGCACGGGAATTTACACTCATCAGGCTTTTTCGTCCCCTCCATCGCCAACTGCGATAAGCTTGCGGCACCCGACCAGTACCAGATTCTTCGGGCGTTTCTCATTACGACTTCTCTCCCAGTCCGTGATTCCAAATACCCAGCAAAAACACCCGCCGAGTAAGTTCTAACGATTACGTATTTTAGGTTCATTTCTTGTCCGATTTATTCTATTCGTCCTCGATTACTAACGCCCTTTTTGCCTTAAGGGTTTTCACTGCTCCAATGAATCCGATTGCCTGAGCCTTAGTGCGCCAGACTGAATCAAGTGCTCCTCGGTTAGTTACAACGATCCACATGCGCCACTCCCGCCGGGCGCTAGGCTTTTTAGTTTTCGCTTTCATCTCAGTTCCCGCTACCGCACCGATCTACAAGATCGCCCACACCGACTACGAAGTTTCTTAATAGTCGCGGCTTGCGAGTTAATCATGCGAGCTTGCTTTGCCAGCTCGACGAGGGTCTCTGAACGTTCCGCTATGTAAGCGTTCACGCACTCGTTCCACAGTGAGCGATAGGCGGTAACGACCAATTCTTGGGATAGTGGGCGGCCTAAACATCGCTGACCGTTGTCTCGCATCTGCCAGGGCAATTGATCGATAATCTCAACTAACTGAGGACGGGGTATGCCCAGATTCGGACACGTCCAGCTATTAGCATTACACTGAGCTATCAGCGCGTCCCGGTCGCAGTGGTCGAGGATCGGTTCTTGCATCTGGGCGTGGGCACTGGTCGTAAACAATAAGGCTAAACAGGCTATCAACTTTCTCATCGCTTTATTTCCTCAAATGGGCATTTCTGCCCGTGGTACAATTGCCATAATTGGCAAGTCGTAACGCGACACGCTTCCCAGTGATCGCGGTATAACTGGCCGTTCGGGTGAACGCATTCAGCCGGGGTTACTCCACCCTGAAAGTCCCCGGCGGGGTAGGGGACGAAAGATTCAACTCTTCCGACGGGTCCGAATCCCCAAACCTGTTATATGCTCTAACTGCCACGAACCGACCGCTGCTTAGAGGATAGTCTACCCACTGAAAGCGGGTGACGTTTCCAACGTCCCGAGAATTTACAAATTGTCCTGACTCTTCGCCGTAGACAATTTTATAGCCGTCGACTTGCGATCCATCGGTCGGGGCTTCCCACGAGAATATTAAAGTAATTGCTGTGAATAGTGCGGAGATCATGCGGCTTCATCCTCTTCGTCATAGATGCGTTTACGAATGTTTTCGGCGTTCAGCTCAATCTCTCGAACGACATCGTCCCTTTGAGTCTCAACATAGCGTTCGCTTGATGTCGCGCTTCTATGCCCGCAAGCGGCCTTTACTATCATTAAGTCTTTCGTTTGTTCGTAAAGGTTGTGCGCATAAGTATGTCGCCCTTGATGCGGAGTTAGGCCGACCAGACCGGCGCGCTTCGCTGTTTGGTGAAATATTCTATTGAGCGTCCGATAATTCATCGGTCCATGCTTAGCTCTGCGAGCATCGGTGACCACAAGGGGGCTATCTCCGCCCGCTTTCACACCCGACTTCTCGAGCAACGCTTTTCGCTGAAGAAGGTACTCGCCAAGAATCGGGAGCAGAGGGCCTGGTAAGGCCACGTCTCGAAATTGATTCCCTTTGCAGCGGACTTGAGAGAACTTGCGTAACTCGAAATCCACCTGGGACATTTTAATTGCTATAAGTTCACCTGGTCTTATGCCGGTAAGAAACAAGCAGTTCACCACAAAGCGGTTGCGAGTCCTCTCAAAGTCGTTCTTTCCAAAGTTCGACGCGACCAGTATCCGCTTTGTTGCGTCACCCGGCATCCAGCGAGGTGCTGGCGTCTGAATTGTCGGAGCCTTCACGATCGAAATCCAGTCTCCAAATGCCGGTACGTGCCGCCTACAAAAGAGCAGCATATGCTTTACTGTCGCGAGTCGTCTCGCCACCGTGGTAGGCTTCTCTCGCTCGAGCAACTGAGATATCCAGCGCCGTAGTAATTCTGGCGACAGATCCCAAATGCTCAACGACGTGAGCGGGGCGACGTTCTGCAGCAAGAACGCAACGAAATGACTCAAGTCGTTACGCTTCGCCCGACTAGTTGAGTCGGTCCCAGCGGCCCATTGGTGTACGTATCTCGCCATAAAAACTTGCAATGGGACAAGTTCGGCAGCGTTGGTGATTATGATTGCTGATAGGGGATTCTTCATACGTTACTCCAGTTCCCCCAACTTGTCGGACGGCGGTGCAATTTTGTTTCCACCTTGTCTTACATCCTTGAAATTAATAGTTTTCCTAGCCTATCCATGGCGTCATGAGCGTAGGCTTGCGATCCGTTGTAGCACTCGTACGCCTTGAACAATCTATCCACTTTCGACAGAGCTTTATGCCTATCCAGGCACTCACGAAATATTTTCACGCCAAGCTCTATGCACACCTCATCATCGAGGAGATCTTTCCAAGTGAGACCGTGGATCGGTGCCCACCAGCCCATGATCTGCATTGCGCACCAGCTAGACGCATAGGCGCGTATCTGATCGGGATTGCTCGATTTAGATACGCGGCGCGCGCGTTCAACTTGGCCCGGTTCGTACCGCACGGCGTCCATTCTCCCGCCGCTCTCTTTATCGAGAATGACTCTAACTACCTCGACCGGTACACCATAAAGTCCCGGAATGGTTGTTATTAGGCTTTCTAAGCTTGGCCGTGTCCGAGAGACCTGTACCTCTACTCGCTTTTCGATCTCTCGCACTGGCGGATCGACAAACCCGCAAAGCACGATAAGCCCGCATATGGACACAATCCCGATAATGACCTGACACACTCTATTCACTAACCTTCTCAACGTTTCCATGGCTTTCTCCTTTAATTAGCTCCAGTGATTGCCTAATTTGGGACAACACGACTAAATGTAGGAACAACACAACGACAAACAACACTAAGAAAAACACGACTCCAGTTTCATACATTTCAATAATTCTCGACCGCCTGCTCATAGTCTCGCGTAGCGCTCGCTTGATTCGCGCTCGTCGATAATTCTGCTCGGCGTCTAGACTGACGATGCTCATGCAATACGCTCGACGGATTTTTGGGTTGTAAGCTCTCCGTTCAGTGCGGCAATAGCGGCCTTGCTTTGCTCGTAGGTCAGCGTGAATTGCTCACGTTGCTGCCCTTCGGATAATGCTTTATAAATTTCGACGAAGCGTTTACGCTCAAACCGCCAAGTCGTTAGCGCCTGGTCGGGGTTTGTTGAGTATTTTATGTCTGGTAACATTCCCCACGTTCTGACGCCTCCCCAACGACGCCACGTAGCTTTTAAAAGCTCAGAGTTTGCAGCGTTCGGGCCAGCGTCAAACGCCGCTTCGGGATCGTGGCGCTCTTTTGACGCTTTAGCCATTTCAGCGAGAAAACACTGGGGCGTAGGCGCGAAGTCCGACGAGAAAATCGAGTGCTTCACGGCGGCTCGAAGGAACGATAAACAGAGATTAAAATCTTCATCGACGAGGATAAAATGCCAAGCAATTACGGTATCGTTAGTCACCTTTAGGCTCGGCCATAACTGTGAAATTAGTTTCAAAAATCTCACCGTTTCTAACTCTTCCATTGTCATTTTCTCCGGCAATTTTCCGCTCCAGATCGGCGAAAAAGTTTTGTTTTTTCTCAGCTTCGTTCAGAAATTGCCCGTTTCGAAAACCGTTTTGCTTTGATCGCAAGATTTTGCTCGCGTTTTCGATGACCCATGCCGCTGTTAGCTGACGATAGTGCGTCGGGCTTCCGCGCGCTTTCACCGCGGCGGCTTTAGAGCCCGCGTCCATCCAAGCGTCGACTTGCAGGATTGCGAGGCTCAAAAGTTCTGGCGGAAGTTCGTTTTTTCGGTACCAGCGCTCGACTTTCTCGCGTTCAGCGGAGTTCATCCGAAAAAAATTACAACCGGGCACAAGCGGTTCAGCCTTAATGGCTCTAGGCGTTTTTGATGGTTCGATGGAGGTCGGTAAAAGCGGTCGATCGACAGGCGGGTGTTCATTTTGCTCGGGTTTTGCTTGGGTTCCTCCCCCCGGACCCCCCACCTCCGGTGAAGATCCTGTATTAGATCCTAAACCTATCCCCGTACCTAGATCTTTATTAGTATATATATATATAGGGGGCGATGTAGGAGCATATGTATTGCATGTGCTATGCATATGCATTGCATCTCCATCGCATGTGCTTTGTAGATGCGCCGTTCTCTGACTAATTTCTTTGCGCGACCAACGTTTGTTCGCCGCATCTATCCGTTTTTGTTTGTTCTTTTCTTGGCGGGCGTAATCGTCGCTAATGTCGGGGGAGTATAAATCACCAGCGTCATTGCGCCGGAATAGCCCCACACGAATACACGTTTCTACGATTCCCTCGACGCGTGAAACCTCCAGGCGCGAAATGTACGAAACGTTGCATATGCTATGCATATGCATTGCACCTGCATTGCTCATGCATTGCTCATATAAGAACATAAGCACCGCGTATGCTTCGATTCCCTCAGACGCGAGCAACGTAATGCAGCGGCGATCGGTATGAAAGTCTGGGGGATGCATCCAACTCATGCGGTTACCTCCTCTGTGAGTAGGGAATTGAGATCGTCAGCCGACGCCGAAGCGCTTGGAAGCTCTGGTAAGGGCTCGACGTTCGTTACCGACTCAACTTCGAGCGTTTCGGGGTTAACCGTGGCACCTAGCTCGTCAGGAGTGTACGGCGTCGATCCGGCGAACGCGTCTGAGCAGTACCATTTACATGCATTGCTCATTGCCCGCGCCCATAGCATGTTTTTTGGGTACTTTTTGTAAGTGTCGTTTGACGTTAAGCCAGCTCGAGCCGCGTCTTCAAAGCTAAAACTCGATTCCCCAACCTTCTCCGTTCCTCTGAACACATGAAGCACGCAACGCTTCTCAGAATGCTCGGGGTAGGTGAATCGGTAACCCGCTTTCCCGGCCACTGACGCCATCAGAAAAGCCGAGTAACTGACCTTATTCTTAATAAGATGAATACCGGTCATTGCAGCTAACGGCGGTACTCCAATTTCCTCGCCCGCAAGTATTTTCACGCACGCTTGTGCCAAATCCCGAGTGTCTGCGAATAGACCAGAAGCCACGAACATCTTAGCGAGTCTCTGTAAGTGATCGAGATCCGCGCGCATCGGGAGTAGTTCTTTACTCATTTTACGCGGCCTCCCGTAGCCATTTTGGAGGGTTCAATTCAGTGACCGTGGCCGGGTACGACGGCCACTTATCTGATTTTTCACAGTCGGCGTAGGTAGTGAGTAACTGGCGCAACTCCTTTCGACCTTGCTCGATAAACGCGTTAGACAGCCGATACAGCGCTATTCCGTGCGGGGGCTCTTTCTCTATCGAGATAATAAGAAAGTGCTGATACGGCTTGCCGAGTGCGGCCCAACCGTCTAGGTACATGGCTGCTTGTCGGTGGTATCCGTAGTTGACGATTGAGCGAAGAAACGCCTTCTCGCTAGCGTCGGTTGTCGTTTTCAGGTCAAGAACGGTCGAGAAGCGCTCATTGATCAAATCACAGCGCATTTTGCAACGCACGCCAGCCAGCTCGAAAACTCCCGACACCTCTATGCCATTCGGGTGAGATAGCAGCTTCGACACCGTGGGATGTGCTCGAACCGCCGTTGCCACTTTCTCGATGTGCACAGCCTCATCGTGAGTCAGGACTGTTAGCCCAGGATTCTCAGCGACCAAGTCCTTATAGACCTTAGAGGCCTTCGTCATGGCTGGACTAATCAAGAAGCGCAGAGGAAACAAAAGCGGCTGTAACACCGCCATGTGAATAGCTTCGCCCACAACCTGAGCAGGGGTTTGAACATCCGGGTTCTCACGCACATACGCGAGATGTGCCGGACTCTTGGCTAACAAGTTTAAGCTTGAGTAACTGGCCAGCTTCCAGCTGTGGTAATCCACCGCGGGCACGTCGAGATAAACGCCGATGTCTGGGGTTTTGTTCGTCATTGCTTTGTCCCCCGGGTTGTCATGCCAGGGTGAAGCAATTGCCCCACGGCTTTAATGTCCTTACGCATTATGGCGTTAGCTAGTTCAGCCACGTCATAATGGGCTTTTGTCTGACGAGAATAGTAAGCATCTAGCGCGGTTAGGACCGGGTAGGCGACCCCGAACGCATCATCAACACAGCCAGCGCATCGGCCATCGTATTCGAGGCTCAGAACTAAGATATCCATCTTGTCCTGTGCCCAGTCCGGCAGAGCATCTACATGCTCGAGATAATAATGGTATTTCTGTAACCATTGCTCGGCGTGGCGAGTCAGCTTAAAATAGCTATCACGCGACTCGTCATCGTGAACGTATATACGGCATGTAGGGCATGGGGAATAAGGAAACTTCCAGTCTATATAATCCATCGAGGGTCTCCAGCTCGTTAAAACCCATCACAACTAATACCCGATAAGTAATGTATCTTGACGGGATTAGAGACGGTTTGGAAGGGCTTTTTGTTTATATCAAAAAGTACCGCGTGCTTGCAAGTATATTATCGTCTAGATGGCTTGTCAACTTGAAAAGTTTCGATGGTTGCTAGATTCCTTTATCTGACTAACAACTGTACGTAAAATCAATACGTTAGATGCGAAAGTCACAACAGGCGGTAAGTTTAGTACTAGGATTATACGCCCTCGATCCAAGACTGTTCGAACTAGTGAAAGCAAATGAAGGTTATTGCGCGTCACCCTATCTCGACACAGCCGGTCTCACCACAATCGGTTACGGTTGGTGCATTGACCGTCGGCCAACAACCAGAGATGAAGCAGCTCTAATACTAGCAACACAACTTAACGACACAATCGAATTACTCATCGAATATTGTCCCTGGTTCGAAACTCTCGATCCGGTTCGACAAGCAGTGCTCGTAGACATGGCTTTCAATCTCGGCCTTAAAGGACTGCTTTCGTTTCGCCGGACTTTAATCTCAATACGCGACGGCAGATACGCTGACGCGGCAAGGCAAATGCTTGAAAGCAAATGGGCATCGCAAGTCAAAACCCGATCGCAAAGATTGTCCAGAATGATGCTCACCGGAGAGTGGCAAAATGTTTGATATGCTCTAACTTTATGGTACGATTGCGGCTGTTAGGGGCTTGTCTCCAGCGGGCATGGGGAGCCGATCAGACCCACGCTCCTTCGGGGCGCCCAACACTGGTCGGCATTTTCTGTACAACTTACCAAAATCAACGTACAATAAAGGTGCCCGCGAACAGCACACCTTGTTTTCACTCTCCTCACTTTTATCGCCGGACGCGGGCCTTTAGAGCTGACTAGATATGGGCCTCGCTTTAGTCAAAGAATCTCACGCGCTGACGCTTGGTAGCGCGCTCGACTCAATTTGCGGCGTGCACTTCGCCGACGACGATACAGAGATCCCTGAAAGACGCTTAGTGCGTAAATTGCTCTCAGATGCGCTAGTCGAGCTAGACGTGCAATCACTGTGCGGTTACGTCAAACGACCGCACTATCAGCTCGAACTCTGGTCAGGGGCTCCAGCCACGCCGCTCAATCGACGTAAACAACAAACCTACCGCTGGCTAATGTCGGACGACAACAGACACATCCCATTCTCATTTCTGTGGGTGTGCTCGGCGCTTGATCTCTCACACGACCGCATCCAACGGATTCGACGCTATGCAACGGAGCGGATGATCTATAATAAACTACTAAGGTAGTCGTAGATATGGCGCGGAAAAAGGAAACACTAACAGAAGACGTGATGCTAAAAGCAGCGGGAGTACTTGCAAAGCACGGATGGTCGCCTACAAGACGACTTCGTAACACGGGGTCAATGACCTTAGCCGCTAAAGCAGCCGGAGTGCCGCTAACCACAGCTTACGAGTGGACCAAGAACCCCAAATTTCTTGCGATGGTCGAGGAGATTCAAGCCCGACTGGTAGAGCGCTTCATCGACAACCTTGTAAACGCTAGCTGCTCAGGCGATACGACGGCGACCATCTTCGGCCTAAAGAATCTTAGACCCGACCTGTTCGACGACCAGCTTAGACGCCAGATAGTGCGTCAGGCCCACGAGAAGGAAATGCTCGAAGCTAAGCGCGAGGAAGTCGAGCAAGCGCTTACCCGGATACACGATGTTTACTTTCAAGAAGCATCAGCCGAGGATCTTGCAAATCTCAGACTCTCGAACTCTAACTAAGCAGTTTCTCTGGCCGGGTCAGCGGCGGCTATTAGAGGATACCCAACACCAGGAACACGCCATAGTAGCGGGCGCGGGGTACGGCAAAACGTACTTCGGCGTCCGATGGGTGCACCAGCGACTTCGTATGAACTCCCGTTGTCGCTACTTCATGGTAGTAGCCGAGACTTACGACTTAGTTAAGCACGTAATCTTAGAATTCTACTTGGAGTTCCTAGATCAGATCGGCTGGGAAGAGGGGAAGCATTATAAGCTGAACCGGTCGGATATGACTTTGACCTATCCGTGGGGAGTGAAGATCCTCTTTCGATCGGCGGAGACCTGGAAGCGACTCGGCACGGCCTTTACGGTTTGCGGCTTCTGGTTGGACGAACCAGCTCGGTTACCCGATGGGATACGGTCGGAATTGATTAAGCGGTTGCGAGATCCTAAAGCCAAGGCGCTACAGTCTCTTTACACAGGCTACGGTGAGGGGCTGAACTGGTACTTTCAAGAGTTTGGGCCACACCGCGTTACTAGAGAGGGACGGCATAGCACAGGCGACAACAAGCTAGTGTTACATGGTCGGCCCGAAGATAACGCGATATTGCCTCAGACCTATATCAACAACCTAAATTCCCTCTATGGGGATCTGCCAAATCTTAAAAAAATCTACATCGACGGCGAGTTTGCTCCAATCTTTGAGCGCAATTGCTACCACTTCAGCCACGATAAGAATATCGGGACTGAGGAGGGATCGGTTGACTGGGGTACTATTTGGATCTCTTGGGATTTCAACGTGGGCCAAGTTTTCTGGGCGGCCTTCCAGCAACCGAAAGGTAAACATTACGCGATAGATGAATGCCCGGCGGTCAGAGATACGCAAGAGGCGTGCGAAGTGTTCACGCGATATTTCCCGCCTCGCGACTGGAAGAACGTCGAGCTAATTATCACAGGCGACTCGTCCGGCTGGGCTCGAGACACCCGAGGAAGAACCAACGACTACGACATAATACTAGGGAATCTGCGACCGCTCTATAATAACGTAAGGATCGTGGCACCGACCCATAACCCGTCAGTGAGCGCGTCGATCGTTTCGGTCAACGTACTCTTCGCTAAGGAGCTATTAAGCATAGGTAAGCACTGTGGTAGGTTGATAAAGAGCGCACAAAGCACGGTCTATGATGGCAAGGGGGATATCGCCAAACCTTCGGGCGAAACTTGGACCCATCCAATGGACGCGACAAGATACTATGTCGAGTTAGTGGCAAGCGTGCGACACCCTTCAGCAATAGCGTTAAGATGGTAACAAAACTTCCCAATCACCCCGAATACTATCGCGATCTCGAAACGTTCATAATGGTGGATGACTTCCTCGATGGGTCACGCTCCAAAGTGTGCACGACTCGGTATATATATCGCTACATTACCGAGGAAGACCCGACGAACGGTAAGCGGGCGTATCAGAACCGATTGGCTCGCACCTACAATAAGAATCACGTCAGGCCTTACGCCGATATCCATCTAGCGCATTTGGCTAGGCCGGTTGAAGTCGGCGGGGCGGACGACGACGACATGCAACAGGTTTTGAGGAACGCTGACGGGTACGGGCGCAGTATCGAGGAAATGCTTCGTATCTGGGCGTGGCACTATTTATCTCATGGTCGAGTGGGGGTCTTAGTAGATGCTCCAATAGTGGAAGCTGATACCCGAATCGAGGCAGAAAATTCGGGTATTCGGTCTTTTCAGCTGGTCTACCCAGCAACACATATACGCTATTGGGAATACTTTATGGACGGCCCGGCTCGAGGTCAGCTCAAACGCGTGGTTCTGTTTGAGCAGCCTGTTATCGCCAATGGTGAGGTAGAGCAGCGGGCATTGGATTTCTATCGAGTCGATGCGACGAGTCCTTATTTCGCTGATCAGTATCGGGTGTCGAAGTCTGAGGACGAGACATCGAGGCTAAAGTATGACGACGACGTTAAGCGGAACTGGGCACTAGAGTCAGACTTTGAGCTGATATCGTCGATAGAGGGGCCACAGGCAGAGATCCCGTTTGTGCTGATCGGGGAGGGGCTAGAAGACTCACTGCTTAGACCTCTCGCAGATAATAACCTGGCGATACTTAACCTACTCTCGACCGTCTCAAACATCGTCTACAACCAGGGATTTCAGCGGAATATCGTCGCGGGGGAGACGATCGACGAGAAGGCGCTAGAGGCGGCACACGAGGCGATAATGCTTGTCATCCGAGGGACTGGGGTAGGCGTGACTTCTATCCCGCCCGGCGATCCGACAGCGGCATTTAGAGAAATCGGCCAGCTCGAGATGATGAATATGCGCCAGGGGTTGATGCAGACTTATCAACTACTAGACGACACGCGGCAAGTACAGAGCGCGGAGTCTAAGAGCTACGACGCCAAGGCTCGAATAGCGGAGTATAACCGCATAGTAGACCAGTTTGAAGAGGGTCTATTGCGGGTACTCCAGTACCATGCGGCGTTTGAGGGTAGCAACCCAGACACGATCACGGTCTCGATCGGGCGAGACTATGGTCTAGAGGACAGGGAAGCTCTCGGAATCGAGCGACAACTAGCATTTACCATGGCCCAAGGGTTAGGTGTGGCAGAGGTCACTAAGACGATACTAAAAACGGTGTTGTCGGATCTCAAACTGGTTGCATCGGGTGGGGAAACCGAGGATGAGGTTAAAGCGCGACTCTACAACGAGATAGACTCGCTAAACCCTGACCAGGCTCAGGACGCTCTAAGGAGCGCCGCGGGAGCAATTGCCCCACGGATTAACCTCAGGGATGTTGTGCAGATATGATGCTGCTCAAAGCTCCTCGGCAAATACTACGCGAGATTGAGAGAGAGGGCGGGGATATCGATCGGATCCAGGCGAGACTAAAGAGAGAACTCGCAAGGCTAAGAACTCAGCTCGAGAAGGAGCTTCGGAACTTTTTATCTGACAAGCGAAACGTCTCTAAGGGCGACCGGCTTTCCCTTGCCACAGCAGTAAAAACGGTCAGAGAGTTAGACAGAATGCTGATCGATGCAGGGTTCCCCGAGTTCCTCGACAGCCGCACTGAGGCCTTCGGCGAGCTAACCCGATCGTCCCTGAAGTATTTCAAGAACCTTGGTCAGGCTTACAAGCTTTCAGACGTGTCGCTTGACGCCTTTGATGCGTATATCCGGCTAACAGAAGCGACGCTAGTCACAGAGATTCAGGCGCGATTACTCTCTCCGATTAAGACGGCGCTGTTTCAAAGCTCGTTCGGGAGCTTGTCTAGGGACGAGGCGCTTAGTTACGTGTCGACGATCGCGGACAACATTCCACTGTCGCGCGTCGAGCAAACGCTTGATTGGGCCTTTGAAAGTTTTCAGCGCGCGGTAACCGCAGAGACAGCAGATCGGCTTGGACTTGAAATTTTCCAGTACGTGGGACCGGACGACGCGCTTACGAGTCCGCAATGCCAAGCTATGCTGTCCGTGAATACGCACGGCGCGGAAGGCATGTTGTTCAGAGACGAGATAACTACGGACCTGCACGAGGATCTAGTATACGACCCGCTCATAAACGGGGGTCACCCTAATTGCAGGCACAAGTGGGTGCCAGTCTCCACGGAATATGCAGAGTCGCAAGGATTCCGATTGCAATAATGGCATTCACTTTCCGCATAGAAGCCAAAACTCTTAAGCTCGACGAAGGTCAGATAAGAAAGGGTTTGGACTTCGCTCGTATTGGCGAAGAGGAATTGCGCTCGACAGAGGCTCGTATTCGAAAGGAGCTAGAAAAGGGTCGAAACGTTGACGGCGCTAGACTTAGCCCGTATTCGAGTAGTTACCTACGGGCGATTGACGCCGGGCTAGTAAAAGGCAAGTCGCCGGGTCACCGAACCCCGAACCTTAGCGCGACGGGCGAGATGCTTAACGCGATGCAGACCAAACCGCTGAAGGACGGCGCACAGATTTTTTTCGGCGGACAGCATAAGGCCAACAAAGGCTTGAAGGCAAGGCGGACGCTCAACCCGGACGGGACGATCAAGCGCGTTCCAAAGAAGGGGGTCCGACTGAAGAAGCCGGTCGGGTCTAGCCGGGCGGTTTCGAACGCTGAGATAGCAGCAGCAAACGAGGCTATCGGTAGAGAATTCTTCGGCTACGGCGCTGAAGATTTAAAACGCATAGAGAAAAGGTTAGATAAGGAAATAGATAAAATTTTACAGTCAATTGTCAAAACGGAGTGACGCAGGCTAATATGTCAGACAACACATCTAACGGTGCTGGCGACCAGTCGGACGACAACGGAAGCATAAGCACCGAGCCGGAAGGCAAAGAGGAAACCCTAGAATTTTGGAAAACCGAAGCTCTCGAAGCTCGAAAGCGGCGGGACGATGCAGCTAAACGCGCTCGTCTTTTAGCGAAAGAGAATGAAGAGTTAAAAGGCTCCAAGTCTAAGGACGATAAAGATAACGCCGAGAAATCGGGGGATATCGCAAGACTCAGGACTGAGTTCCAAAAAGATCTTGAAACGAAAGATTCAGAGATTGAAGGGCTCAGAACGAAGCTTAAGAAAGCAGTAGTTGAGAGTAAGTTCAGGTCAGTAGCGAGCGAATTCTTCGTTCCGCAAGCCATAGATGATTTGTGGCAACTAACCGAGAACGATTTTGATTTGGAAGAAGACGAGGACGGGAGAACCGTTCCAATAGTTCGAAACCAGGTCGATTCTTTCGAAAGCTACTTGAAGAAGCTGGCAGATAAGAAGCCACACTTTGCGAAGAACCCAAAGAAATCAGGCGTAGGTGCTTCGGGACCAGGAGATCGTAGCAAGGGCGCTAACGCGGATCTAGAAAAGCTGAAAGGCATGACCGCGGAAGAGCAAAAAGCGATCCTCGCAAGCAATCCCGAACTTAGAAGTTTGGCATTCCGGGCCATGAAGTTTTAGCGCGGGGCTAAAGCCAGGCCGGATCATATTATGGGGTGGCGGATATGGCATTTGAATCGGAATTAGGAAACTTTATTACTATAGGCAACGCAGTTAGTGCCGAAGCTTCAGCGGCTTTGGTTAACGCTGCTCAAGGGCTTGCGCTTGTTCATGCGGAAGCGTTCCCGGACAATACGAACGTAATCAAGTTCCGCAAGTCTGGTTCGCTAGTCGCAGAGGCAATTGCAGAGTCGGCTGCTTATACCTATTCAGCAAACTCTGAGCTTACTGATGCTTCAATCTCGTGTACTGGTACGAAAAAAATGGTGTCGAGCCGAGTATCGGTCGAGGCACTGCGTTTCGGATCTCCTGGATCTGACTTACAGCGAATCGGCCAGGAGCAGGGTAACGCACTGGCTCGGTTGTTCGACGCGGACTTGAAGGCGCTATTTGCGTCAGTGTCGGGCGGAGTAACCGCGGCTTCAACGCTGGTTAAAGACAACCTCTTAGACGCTCAATATACTGTATTCGCTGGCATCAAGGGAGCCTTCTCAGGCCGGTTAGTCGGAATGGTCGACTACAAGGGCGCGGGCGAGATCCGAAAGGAGCTAACCAGCATCACGGCTACAGCATTCGGAAATCTGGCGATGCTTGGCGTCATCGGGGTACCAAAGGGTCCGGCTGGATTTATCGGCGAATTCGCGGGGATCGAGCTCTACCAAACGGACGGGCTGCCTTCATCAGGCGGTGATGACGTCGCGTTGGTCTGGGATCCTAGGATAGCGTTCTGTGCAGGCATCAACGGTATTCAGGGGCTAGCGACAACCGTGCTTGAGCCGAGCGTACTTACAAACATGTGTTGGGAATTTACAACTCATACATTCTGGAACGTAGCAGAATGGAATGACGCGGCGGGATGTAAGGTTCTGTCCGACACCTAATAACGGCAGGGGGCGAGGGGTGATACCCTCGCTTTTATTTATATGGCGCAAATACCAAATTATCCTTGCATTCAGCTCCGGGCCAAGACTCACGGCGTAAGAAATAACACCGACGGGACGAAGGAGGTCATGGGGATTGAAGACGAGGGGTGGCAGGAGGATATCTTTATCCCAATTAGTGGGGCTGATATTCTTACCCATGTCTATAGGGTCAGACGGGAAAAGCGCTGGCCGGTAATTGCGTATCATCACCTAGAGAAACTTGTGGACGGTAAAGGGGTAATTAAGCCTTGGGTGCCAGGGTTTAAGGCGGAGCTAGACGGGATACTAAATCCACCAGAGCAACGTGAACCAGTACGAACAGAGAAAACGCGCACGCGAGCAAACGTCGGCTAACTATTTCGAACACCAGCGAAAGCAGGGGCGAGATGTTTCTTTCGAGCAGGTGTCGCGCGAGATCGGCCAGCGAGCGGATAGGATCGATGCCCACAAGGATCGGGGATACAAAGGACCAGTTAAGGAATAGAGGAACCAGTTTATGCCAGGTAAAACACTAGACGTAGTTAGCTTCGAGAATGGGCTTAGAACTCAGCAAGCGGTCAATAACGTTAACAACACCACCCCGACGCTAGCAGAGCTAACAACCTCGTTTGGCGAGCCAGCAACCAAGGGGCGCGGCTGGATCGGGACTGTGGACGATGCGGACGGGGACACTAACTTTTATTTAGTGGTAGCGTCTGATGCGTCTTACTACTTTGCTAAGCTGACTAAGGCGTCATAAGTAAATGCCCATTGTCACGCGCACTCGACACATCTTTGGCAAGGCGATTCAGTATCGCTGGACTGCCCTCGCTGAGGATGAAGAATATGAGCCCTATGAGCTCGTAAACGCGCGGCTATATCTAACGGCACCAACTGACGTGCAGCGTGCAGACTCGGCAGGCGCGTTAGGAGGGTTCGAGGGGGCGGCAAAAACGACATGGGTTGAGGAGTTTGAGCGAGAGAAGGTGATAACCTTCGACACGCTGACGGACGCGGATCCTCATTCGTCAGACGAGTACAAGATCGGGTATGTCGTCGTTAACTATCGAGCGGAATCGGCTGGGCCTGTCCTAATCAGTGAGGAAGCGATCTTAATCTGGCGGCCGAACGCTATCACCTCTCGGATTCGCATCATCCCGAGTGACCTATACGAGTTAGAGGGGAAAATCGAAGCTTTGACCGATGGTGACGTGTGGACACAGCCGAAGATCGATGCCGCTAAGCGTTACTTATTCCAGCGGCTTAAATCCCTCGACTATCAAAAGCGGCGAATGATGAACCTCGAGGAGCTCAACGATGCATGCTTGAGGCTAGCTCTGTCTTATTGTTGCCGCGATCTCGCGGGTCAAGACAACGATTTTTGGCTAACGAAAGCGAAAGAATATCGGGACGAGTTCGAACAGATATTCAGCCAGACAAAGATTAACTACGACGCAGACGGGGACGGCGTAGCTACTCCAGATGAGACAATAAGCATTTATCCGGTGTGGATGTTTAGATGAGCTACTCGACGGAAGAGAGCGTAAGGGAAGTTTTGATCGAGTCCATAAAGTTGATCGCTCCAGTCGACATGGGGTGTTCAACGGTGGATTTGAAGATTCACCCATATTTGCTTGAGTACGAAGCGCGGGAGAGGTGGCCAAACTACTTGATGCAGCCGTTAGCGACTGGGGCAAAGGCGGTGCAGGCTTGGGGGGTGATGATCGTGGGAGCAGACCCATTTTGGTCCTCTCAGGATAAGACGCTAAGAACGTATGATATCCGGGTTGCTGGGTACTACGCACGAGGGGTCGGGGGTGAAGGGGTAAATAGATTAATCACCCACGCTCGAAAGGTAAGGAAGGCCATTAGAGACCTGACCACGAATTTGAATCGGACCGTCGATCGGGTGATCGAAGGTTCGCAGTTAAATATCTCGCTCGATACTTCGTTCGATGAGGGGGAAGGGGCGTTAGTGATAGGAACAATGGATTATGTCGCAGAAAAAGCACACCCAGATTTCTAACGACGAACAGATCGTAACAGTCATGCTGCTTGAAGAGTTATCAGATGGCACGTTGCGGGTCGGGAACTCTCACGAGTGCTCTATCTCGGAAGCGACTGCAATGATCAAAGAGAAACGGGCCAAGGGCGTTGATTGTCCGATCGGCGTTATGCCTATTTGGGTGGTAGAGGATACAGAGGGGTAATTTATGGCAGCTATTTCGACCGACCAAGGTAAGATCGCGATCAAAAGGGGCGTTACGTGGGGCACGGCAGTGTCCGTCGCAACCGGGGATTATTTGTATGGGACGATTTCCGTTAGCGGGTCAAAGGATCTGTTTATCCCTAGAGATATCGGGTTTGCCGGGAAACAAACCACGCTCACCTATTTGCGGCAAACTTTAAACGTAACGATTACGTGCGATCTCGCTTACAACCAAACGCTAAATACTCTAATCGGCGGGGTAATGGCCACGGAAGCGGCGGCAGTCGAGCAAACTGGCGGCCAAGGCGACTATCTTCATGCCTTCGACCTAAACGACTCGAACGCTGGGATCTTCTATACCATAGCATATTTCCGCGAAAGCGATGCAGTTATCGAGCTTCCATCGGTTAAGCTGACCGGGTTTAGCGTCTCGATGCCGATCAACGATGTTCCGGTTGTCACATTCACCGGGGTAGCTAATCATGCTGTGACCACAGGAGATGCAACAAGCACGGTAGCTAATATCAACGCTCTGACGCCGAAAACTTATCAGTCAGCAGTGTTCAATGGGGCGAATCACTATTTTCGTGTGAACGCCGATGGGGGCGCCGGGCTTTCAAACAGTAACGATCAATTGATCCTTAATGCAAACTTCAGCCTACAGCGAACACTAGATCCGCTCTGGGCACTCCGAGGGGCAAACACTCGATATAGTCTAGAGCCGACTCCATTAGGGGATATTGTTGGGCGGTTAACTTTCCAGATGTACGACAACACTCGCGCGGCTATGGATATGTTTGATCTATGGAAAAACGGGACTACGCAAAAAGCCGAGATCTACCTGGACGGGGATCAGATCGGATCGGGGGTAAATCGGTCTTACAAGATCCAGTTTCCTTATCTGAAACCTACGGGAGTGTTTCCGACCGCTCATGACTTGCCAGCTAAGAACCAGCGGTTACAGCACTCACTAGAGTTTGCAATGCTAAAACGGTCGGCTGCACCAACGGGCATGACCGGGGTCACCGATTACATGCGATGGATTTCGGTAGATCTTCGTTCGACCTCTTGGGCCTAAGATCTCGCGGGTTGCAACCCATGTGCTGTGGTTGGCGGATGTGGTAGTTTGGGGTTGTAACCCGCACCACCACCACGGCATATGGACTTTATTCAACGATTCAAAGAACGCAAAATAGTATCGCCTACCCTTGACGTTAAGTTTGGGGAGTTTGTCCTTAAGGTAGAACGGTTCTCACAAGCTGAGATGAGCGAGGCCGGGAGAGACTCCGAGCGCATGATGAGACAGCGAGGTTTAGAGCCTAAGGTGGAGGATACTCAAGATCCCAAGTTCATAACTCAGCAGGACCGGGTGGGTTCGCTTTGTTGCGCCGTCGCGCCTTTCGTTATCAGACATTTGAAAGGTTGGACTCATAAGCCAGTAGTGGGAGATGAGATCCCCTATTCCAAGGAAAACGCTCAGTTGATGCTCGACGCAATGACCGACGTTGAGCGCGCGATGCTTGGCCTTGCGTACTTCGCCGCATCGGACGACGATCAAAAAAAAATGGACAAAGCAGCCTAGTCCCGCCTGAATTCGTTGAGCTTCTGTGCCAGCGGGTGACTCACGAGGTGAAGCGGCCTAAAGAGGCTTGCGGCCAGTGCCTAGCGAATCAAAAACGATATAAGGCGGAAACAGGGAAAGACCAACGGTTGCCTTGTGGCGAGAAGCCTTGCCCGTTTAACGCATCGCATTTGATGCTTCCAGATTTGTATCCTTGGATCGAGTTCTTTTACGCCACGCAATCCGAGTTTATTCACGGCGGAGGGCTACTCCCATTCGTGATGCAGGATGCGGGCGCATTGCGCGGAGATCTCATCGGACTTTTTCTACAAATGCGCGGGGCGTTCCGAAAGGCAAAAGAGGAGATGCGCTAAGGTACCGAAAATACGTACGTTCTAGAAATATTTGATTTGCGCAGTAAAAAAGAGCACTATTGGGAGACTGGAGGATTTTCTATGTCCACCCAATCAGGTTCGACTAAGTTCGAAATCATCATGCGAACTATCGGGACACTTTGTTTTCTCTTCCTCATGTCCCATTTCTTGATAAGGACGGCAAACAAAGAAAATAACGAGATCGACGATCGGGCGGAGGCAGCGGCGACGGGAATCGAGCTAAGAGAGTCAATGCGGATATCGGATACTGAGTTTCGCAAAGAGAATAAATATTGTTACATCACGGGTACGCTGACTAACGGTTCCAACTCGGCCATTCGCTATTATAAGGTTGGCATCAACCTAGAAGACAAGGCTGGAAACGTGATAGACAAGCACTGGACGAATTCAGCCGATCGTTTAGCCCCTGGAGAGAGCGATCGGTTTAAGAAAATGGCGGAATGTCCGCCGAAGGTTCATTCAGCGCGAATTGAAGTTTTAGAGGTACGCTAGCGCGTGCAATACCTGATGCAAGCCCTTAAAGCGTTTACGATCGTCATTCAACTTAACTTTTGGGTCGACGGGGAACTGCTAGGTTGCGGTGTGTTTTTGGGCGAACCAGCTAATCAAGATATGGAGAGTTAGCAACCGGCGGCAATGGCCGGGAGCGGCGCGCCACAGTAAAATGTGGCAATGGCCATTGAGAAAGATTTTACCGTAAATTTCAAGGGGGACTCATCGGGGCTTTCGGGGGCAGTCCGAGCCGCGACATCTTCCTTCACTGAGTTTAACCAAGCTCTCGAAGTCATTCAAAAAGGAGTCGCGCTAGCTCAGAGCGCGTTCCAAGCGCTTGGGGCATCTGTAGAGCGTGGGCAGGCGTTCACTGAGCTGAAGACGGCCTTCGACCAATTATACGGGTCCTCGAAGATTCTAGCCGACGACGGGCTCGGTACCCTACGAGAGGCAGTCGATGGGACTATCTCCGATCTCGACCTATTGGCTAAGGCAAACCAAGCGGCGGCGACTGGCATTACAGCAGAGGCATTCCTTGAACTTGCGCAAGCGGCAGAAACTCTTGGCGACCAGGTAGGGAAGACTGCGAACGAGTCCCTCGGGGATCTTGTAAATGCCATGACGACGGGAAGGGATATCGCGTTACGTTATTATGGTATTACGATCGACAACGCCAAGGCGAATAAAGAGCTTGCTGAGTCTCTTGATAAACCTGTCGAGGCACTTACCGAACTTGAGCGCCTAGAGGCCACACGCGCCGCAATACGTGAGCAGGTGATTTCGTCCACGGAAGGAGCGGCGTCGGCTAACCAGACAGTCGGCGATTCCCTCGAACGATTATCGGTGCTCTACGACAATGCGATTACCCAAATCTCGACAGCGATTAACACAAACGAGAAACTGGCGGCCGTCCTCGCGCAAGTACAAGAACGCGTGGCCGCAATTGATTGGACTCCTATAATTTCTGGATTAGCTACAGTCATCGAGCTGATTATTCGGTCAGTAGAGAAATGGGCGCTTTTCTTACAATACGTAGGGTTTAGCGGCCAAGAAGCGGAAACTCTCGAGGAGCAATTAGACGAGGTCGGCGGGGCACTAGCAGAAGTCGATTCCCAATTAGCAAGCGTCAACGAACTTCTAGAGGCAAACATCGTACTCGGTAGGGACGACGCCAAAGCGACGAAGGAAGCGCTCGAAGCGAAAAAGGAACTGTTACAAACGCAAGCGGCCAACCTTCAGAGACAGCTAGCAAACGCGGCGGCCTATGATAAGACCTCAGAAGCCCTAGACCGCATGAAGACCTCGGCCGAAGAGGCGGCAGGCAAGACCGAAAGTCGCGGGATCTCGGCCATTAGTAAGGAAGCGACGAAAGCGACCGAAGAGGTTGGTAAACTCGTTAGTACCCTGAACGAATTGCCACAAACCCCAGAAATCATATCAGCGCAGATCGTTCAAGAACCTGTTCAGGCCGGGCTCGAAGACGCCTTTCAAGAGAGTGTTGATTTTTTTGAAACGATCTTCTCGAACGCATTAAGTGGTAGTGCCTTAGATTTTGAAAGCTCGTTTCGTCAAGTAGCCGTCAACATTTCGGCGCAACTTGCGGCATCGATCTCTGAAAGTCTTACTTCTGGGCTTGGGATAGGTGGAGGAGACGGGTTCCTCAGCGGCCTATTCGATTCTGCTTCCGGCTTTTTGGACTCAATAGGGTTGGGGAGTCTAGACCTAGCGGGGATTTTTGGGGACGTGATTAGCTCGGGGATTAGTTTCGGGCTAGGGGAGTTAATTAACTCACTAGAGGGGACGTTTGGAGGGACGACAAACAAAGAAACACTAGCAAGGAGAGAGTTTCGCGACCAGCTTACAAAGTTCTTCGGCGACGATCTATTGGTGCCTACGGTACAAGGCAACGTATCCTTGACGGGCGTCGATTTCGGCAATTTTCAGAACTTTATCAACACAAATCCCTTAGGCAATGAGGCGACCGGCTTCGCATCGGGCATTGCGAATGCCATCACTGGTGGCGGCAAGCTAGGCGAAGATTTTACGGCAATATTCGCGCAAATAATCGGTCAAGCAGATAATTTCAACGAAGTGCTGGTTAACTCGCTTGCCATTATGGACAAGCTAGGGTTGAGCGCGGAAGAAGCGAAAGAAAGTCTTAAAGAGGCATTCCTCGAGGGCAAGATTGAGCTAGATGAGTTCGGGGTGGGGGTAGCGAATCTAAACCTGATTGCTCAGAATGATCTGATCGGCCCGAACTCGGTAGCCGATGCTATTAAGATTCTGTCTGAGAATCTAGACAACCCCCGTATCGCGCTGAAGGGGTTAGAGCTCGCGTTCAAAGAAATGGCGGAACTTGGCGTGGATAGCGTCGGGGAGATCCGCGCATATCTCATGGAAAAGTTCGGGCCAGATGTCGCGGCGGTGTTTGACCAGATTACGGCGCTTGGTATCGACACTTGGGAAGAAGTGAAGAATGCTAACGTTGATCAGATATATGCGATCTTCCAGGCGCTCGCCGGGCTTGAGCAGCAAGTAAGTACGACCTTTAGGGGCATTGCGCAGGATGTCACACAAACGATGTCAGAGGCGGGGGCGGATGCGTCGGAAGCGTTCATTGAGAGCACAGAACCTCTGTTCACTCACGCTGACATTCTAAATGAGAAGTGGCGAAACACGGCTGACAACATCCGGGACTCAATCAAAGATATTATAAACGCGTCGCAGAGCGCGAACGCGGCGGCCTTGGGCAACGGGAGTACAGCGCCTACCACGAACGGCTCAGAGCTCAATAACCCATTTAGGGCCTAATGGCGCTTAAGCTTATTGTTAATTCGGTTTGGCAGAACTGCCCACAGGTAAAGGTTACGGATCTTTCGGATGCGGCAACGGCTGATACCGATAACCCTGCAAACTTTGTTGGTGGTCCGCGTCATATTCGTTATGCGCAATCCGGCACTGGAGATCGTCGCTTTGTTTACGTTAATAAGGCGGGCGGTCTCACTTGCGATACTCTCGTTATTGCCGACGCTTCTTCATTCGTCGGCCATGGGGTACAGGTTCATTCGTGGGCGACGTACACAGGTGCTACTACGGTGGCTTTTAGCGCCAGTGCGTTCGCTGAGACTTTATACGGGCCAAATGGCTCTGACTGGGTTGCTTCGTTAGGGACAATTTCCAGCAAACAGGCGTTCGGTGTGGATATTTTCGCTGGCACGGGCGGGGCGTTCTCGAAAGTGGTAAATAAGATTTTTTTCGGGACCGCGTACACGTTTAATTACAACTACGATCTCCAAATTTCTCCCAATTGGTCGCGAGTGTTGCTCAGGCGGCAAAGCTATCTGACGGAGTACCAAGCGACATTATCCGTAGAAGGTCTTTCAAAGACGGAGCTAGATTCGTTCCAAGCGCTTTACAATCTACTAGAGGAACCATTTTTCCTATGGGATTCAGACGGCACGAGGTTAAGCCAACGACTGTGGTATGTGATTACGCTGGAGTTAAAAATAAGTCCACGGTTTGATGATTTATATGATGTTTCTTTCGTTCTATATCGACTGAGGTCCCACGCGGCATGACGCTTTACCTTTTACCGAGCACGGCGGGAAATGACTCAGTTGTTAGCGACAGTAGCGTTGGCCCGACAGAGGCCTCAGGGTATACGTTGTTCGACTTAATAACGGGGCCTCGCTCTACGATGTGCGTAACTACGTCGGGGGCGAATCATGATTACCAGTTTGCGAAAGCTGGATATTTCGCTGGGTCGGCGACTATCTACGCGAGCCATTGCGTGATCGCCCGAATGGACTGGGCTAAAAATAACTCTACGGCGCTATCGTCGATGCAGGTGTTGCGCGCTCCTGGCGGGGGTGGCGCATGGACTGCGGCTTACGGACCAACGGCGGTTGGCACTTTAATTGGTGTCAGGGATCAAGATTATGTTGTTTCGTTCACTAGGGCGATAGGTTCCGGGTGGCGCGCATATCTAAGTTTTGCCGGAGCGACAGAGAATCAGCTGTCAAAGATCTATATATCGGATGGTTACACGTTCGGCATCGATCCCACGACAGAGATACAAGTTACGCAAATGTCAGAGTCCCAGTATGTGACGCCGATCAAAGCTACTCGCCCGTATGAGATAGAGGCGGTGTTTAATTTGACATGGCGGCATGTAACCTTGGCAAAGTTGACCGAGTTTAGAGAGATCGCACAGCTCTTTTATTGGCCTCTGTTTCTCTACGACGATGCAATAAACGTGATTCCGTGGCAGTTAGAGCACGTGATCGTTACTGGTTGGACCGAAGTGATCGAACACCTAGATAGTTGGCGCATAACGGTGAACTTTGCACGCTTGAGGCACTATTACTAATGTCGGCAGTAGTTAGCGAACTTGACGTGGATTGGATTTCGATAACCCTGAACAAAAGGGACGGCAGCGGCACGTTAACTTGCCGGATGTCGACAGAGTTTTATGATAGTAACGACCTTTATTCAGGATCCTCCCCCATTTATCCTTTGTTAGTCAGACCCCCACAACTCAAGCGCGGGGCGGGGAATACGACCGGCATTCGTTATGATGTAAATATCGATATCTATTCCAAGACCTATTTCACTGAGTACGGAAAGAGCTTTGTGGATTTACTGGAAGAGTATCAAATACACGGCGCGGCCGTTACCTGTTACTACATAACGAAGCCTGTCGATGTGCCAGGGACCACTAACAACACTGCACAAACTCTGGAATGTATAGACCTTGATTATGACGAGGGGTCCTTAACCTGTACACTTCGTTGCCGTGATACTTGGTTCAAGGATAAACAGTTCGGGCGCAAGTTTATTGCCGAAGACTTTGCGGATGAGGGAACGGGCTTAGTCGCTAGCCAGTGGGTAGGGGAGATGCAACCGGTCCCGTTCGGAGAAGATGAGGACGGAGTAAGCGGGGTTGTCATTAGCTCATGTCCGATGATCAAAAATGAGATCATAAACAACGCGGGGGATATATATAACACCATTCGGCTACTAGTCGCGAACCTACCGAATGACTTCGCGCTGGACGCGGCGACCATTCTTTATGTGCGGAATCCGTATAAGGACCTCGATCCTCGCGAGTGGTTGCCATGCTTTATAGAGAACTTTGTAAGTCGCTTATTCAGTTTACCTACAGCTGGACCGACTGTATTGGTGAATGGTACGGCGTTCGGCGGGTATCAGTGGCGTTTTGCAAGACTACTAGATCCAGGGGCAGACGAGGCAATGCTGATCAGCGGGTGCACTGCTCGAGTTCGGCGGGTTGGGACTATAGCGGCGGGTGCTGGTCAGCTACAGATTCGAATACAAAAGGCTATCGAGGTCTCGACCAACAATTGGGCCACGGTCGGCCCGACGCTAGCGGTCGCCCAGGTCGACCCTATCGGCGTGTCCACTAGTGAATCAAACGTTAATTTCTATTTCGATCCGCCAGTGGTGTTGCCACCAAATCATTTGTACTTTGTGATTCTTGAGTGGACGAACTCTCAGGACACCACGAACTATATCGAGACTCGATATAACTCGGCAGTGACGACGGACCCGACGTACTCGAACGATCAAACAGCAGTAAACGAGGGTTGGGCGGCAACGGCAGCACAAGCACAGATTCAGGTATGGTCATATTTTAGCCCAAACAGTTCGATCGGAGGCTCTATAACGGCAGATTATACGGCTTGGGGTTACGATCTCACATCTACGGCGGCAGGTGGCAACACTACTCTATTTAAAGGAGTGGATTTTAAGGTTGCCGTAAATGGCGTGCTTGACGACATCGGTGGCACCTACACGGGCACTGGGTTTTCTCGGTTTGAGAAGCCGATCGACATTATGCACTTTATTTTACGTGAGCCACTGCTTGGGTTAGGTCTCGCATCGGGAGATGTTGATAGTTCTGCTATCACAAGTGTTCGTAGCTCAGAGGGCACCTTTTGGAATCTAGGTTTCGTGTACGAATCTAACCTCTCTTGCGAGCAAATACTACAAAAGCTTTGTCGGCAAGCTCGGGTGATTCTCTACAAACTCCGAAACGGGAAGATCTCCGTTTACTATCCAGCCTGGTCCTCAGTTCCGTCGACCGCTCTATCTGAGGGGCTATTGCACGGCGATTTACAGCTAATTAACGTAGTTGATACGGACTATAACGATACGGTCAACTATCTCGAGTGTGTTTATGAGTATGATTCGCTCCAGCAGAACACGGACCCGGCGCTTTTGAGAATTAGCCGAGACCAGAAGTTTTTAGGGCTGGAATATACTTACGGGAATGATTCCGGCTTTTCGGTTACTGACCCAGCTCGAATAGCGAAGGCGGCGGCGTCCGAGGCGCTCTATGGGCAAAGACCCCTACTGCTACGGGCGGATTTGCACAATCGAGCCAGTACGGCACGCCGGATCCTCAACTATCTTGGGGATCGTTACTCATTTGTAACTAAGAAAACGGCGTTTCGGGTCCTTCGAAGTAAATGGTATTCGACTATAGACTTGTTCTATAATCTGAGCGTACAGCACACCGGGATCCACACTCGTGTGGGGTCTTCGGATAAGGTCAAAAACCATACTAACGGCACGCCTCTTCAGATGTATCAAGGCGGCAGGCCTATCAACGACTGGTCAGGCGGGCAGATCGTCGGGCGAGTGGTGCAGATAGCGGAGGAAGGGCCCTGGATGACTCTAATCATCGAAGAGGAGAATAGTTACTAGTGGCAGCGTATGATTCAAGCGTAATCGTCTCGGGGTCGGCGCTGAATGTTTCTCAGCTCATTACGGAGTTGAATGAGCTAGCGGTCTCTCGTACAGACTCCGGCATAACCTCAGGCGTGACCTCCACCACTTCGGCGTCGCCGACTTCGTTGATGACGGTTTCCCATACGTGTGCGAGCGATGAAGTCGCCATAATGTTTGGCATAGTCCAATGCTCAGTGTCGAACGCCACAACGGTAGGAGCGTTTAGGCCGCGAATTAACACTGTCGAGATCCAGCCCGATTTTGTGTTTACTGATGTCGTAACCGGCACCAGCGGTGCCAATACCTGTCGTCTAATTACGGCATCTGCCTTCAACCTCTCGGGTGTAATCGATTTTGACATATATTGGTACCGAACGACCGGAGCCGGGACGCTTTACGCCGGGGGGCGAAGTATTCAGGTATTTTCATTGAAACGAAGATGATTAAAGGAAGAGTTAGCTCTGGATTCTCGTTACGGCTTAATACGGGCTTATTGCAAATGGCCGTGGACGCGCTCATGGGCGAGAACACGATCGCGATCAGTATTGATTGGGACCGGGAATTGACGCCCACAGAGGTACGATATGAGCAAGTGAAGGAAGGTCGACTGAACGCCAGCGAGCAGGACTTGATCGGGCTTTTACGAAGTTTTTCATGTGGCGAGTCTGAAACAGAAAAAGCGACCAACGACCGGCAACGAGTCAAGCGAGAGCGTATCGCCGGGGAGCTACTAGACTTGCCTACAAGATTAGATCAACTAGAAGCCCGGATCGTCGCACTAGAGGATAGGTAATATGACGGAACCCCCTGCAACGGTAGAGTGGCTTCAGGCCATCGGTCCTATCGGGATATTTGCTTATCTCGTGATTGATAGGTTGCTACAGCAGCTTGCAAAAAAAAAAGAAGGCGAGGATTACGATTGCTACGCCAACGGTCACGCCTGTGCCTACAACCCCGACCTATTCCGATCTTTCATCGAGCAAGTGCAACGGACGGTCGACCAACTCTCCGCTATTTCTCGAGAGCACTCACATGGGCTATCTGACATCCGCGAAACACTCTCAGCGCAAAGCGTAACGCTCAACTTGATGTTAAACCGGGTTAGGGGGAACTGATGGCAACGTGTACTGTGACATTAGCGGTCAATCAAGCGGCTGTCAGCGGGTTGCTCAAATTCAACGCGCTGATTAATCAGGTGGTGGGCGGGAAACTAATTGATCAGGGCACGATAATCGCGGCGGCGTCCGGCACGGCATACACAGCCGACCTAGAGCAAAACGCTTGGTATTACGCTCACGCACCTAAGCTGGGGCTAGGACGAACTCTTTTTATGACCCCGGCCTCTCCAACGGCCGATCTGGAGGATCTTTTAGAAACGGCGAGGGTAGGCTAGTGCCGATTACATGGGCGAGTCAGGCGAACAGGGTGCTAATAGATGGGTATGTACTGTACAGCCCAGTAAGGCGTCTAATATGGGAGAATGGGATGCAGAAGCTTGCACAGCCTAAAAAGCCAGGGGAAAACTTTTTTATAACACTCGACTTTACAGATCAATTAACGGACCTTGGCGCGGGGGTAGTGTTATCAAGCGGGACTGGGGTAGTGGTAGATCTGCAAACGGGGGCAACCGTAACTGGGACGTTACTTGCGTCAGGAACGGCGACCGTCTCCGGGAACGGGCTAAAACTAAGAGTTCAGGCGGGCACAGATGGCCACAACTATCGCGTCCGATACTCTGCGACAGCTTCCGACACCAGCGTGCTCATTGAAGATGTTCTGGTAGAGGTGAGAGATTAAACAGCTCTGTTAACCATCGTTCTAAACGGCCATTTCTGAATGATTTATCAGTGGTTCTGAGTACCAGCCAATCCAATAAAGCGGCTTCGTTGTATTTTTCGATGTCCTTCTCGAAACCAAGCGGCCTGACGTGCCGACCTTGCGTCCAGACGCCGCCCTCTACTTCTAGGGCGATCTTGCCGACCGGCCAAGCGAAGTCAAAACGCCATTTTCGAGTAGGATGGAACCGGTATTGTTTTTGAGGTGGGGGGAGCCGAAGGGCGGCGATTAGAATCTCAACTTTGTCTTCCAGGTGACTCATACGATCAATGTACAGCATGACGAGGGTGCCTTAGAATTGCTTCATGAGGCTCCTCGTTTTTCTCGCCGTATTCTTGGCAACGAGTGTACAGGCCGAGCAGTTACTAGATAGACCCTATAGAGGCATTTCGTGCCTTCACTGCAACGCGAGTCAGAAGCAAGCGAAGCGCATTTGTGCCGCTATGTGGTCCGCCAAGCTTAAACGAAACTACATCAATTTTCTGATCGATGGGACGTTTGGTATTAATATCGCGACTATGACTTGGTGCATCGATGCACTGACTCAGGATGGGCGAGAGCTTATTGTGCAATACTATCTTCTAAGCGGGCCAGGGCAGCGTAGATGCGAGCACTATAAGCGGTTAGGCGTTCCGGGATTCTCGTCGGGGATGTGCTCTCAAGAGTTTAATTTCCGCATTAGACGCGACCCAAAATTTCAACAGGCATATCAATCTTATCTGACGCACAGTCCTAAGCTGATGGTGGACTACGCCATAGCGAAGGGCGCGGATGTTCGGCTGTCGTGGCTAGAGGATAATTTCACCGATTCAGCTTTTCGTTCGATATTCGTTCTGACTCAAGAAGTGTTCGCCGGGTATCCAATTGAATACGTAAGAAACTCCGTGAGGAACACTCGCAGAGTCCCGGCGGGGGTGATCCCAGAAGTGCATTACTACGGTGCTCCGAATGACCTAGAGAACGGCATCGTGTTTAACGACGGCGACGAGATCAAGTTCAAACATCAACGGCCAAAAGACCATGAAACAACCCTGGACGACCTAGCAGAATTACGGGACGTGGCCGAGGGGCGAGGAAATATTTACGTGCTGTGGCTTGGACAATACCAGGGGAACGACGGGAAGGTTATAATCAACCCGTTAAAGAGAACTTATCGGTTGCCTAGACCAAGCGAGGTTGTGGAAATCGTATATTTCTTAAGAGGAAACGATAATGAAAACTGATGTGGTAGTGGGATGGACCGGCGTAATTTCGGCGATTTCTTACATGCTCCTATCAAAGTATGGCCTGATAGCGCTAGCCCCAGCGGTTGACTCAATCATGCAGGGCGTTAGCACTCTATTTGGCGTTTACGGCGGGATCAAACTTCAGAAATCTCAGCCTAAGTAAGGATCTAAAATGGCATATTCAACTTTAGCGGCGCAATCCGTCGGGTCGCCGGGGCAGCCTGTTTCCCCACAAAGTTTTACGGGGGTTTGGCAAGGCGTGATTACTGGCGGGCGGGTAGCGACTCAGGACGCGGCAACGATAACCAACCCAGAAACGGAAATAACGAACGCGGCGAGCTACAATCTTAAGCGTGGCGGACGGGGGACATTCCTCGCGCTTAGGCTAGCGTACGACGACGGATTAACCTCGATAACGAATCCTGTAGTGAAGGTTTTTGGGCGGACAAGCTCGGATGCGTGGCAGTTATTAAAAACCCGCGCGTCGGCGCTAAGCGCGACGTTAACAACAGCAGCGACAGACGCACAAGATGGCACCTTGAAATATACGACCCCTGATATTGAGACCCATGTTTGGGATTGTTTTGGTTGCGAAGAAATTATTGTCGGCGTCGAAACCGCGCTGGCTGGAACCGGCACAACTGCCAATTCGATTATTCAGGCTAAATTGTTTTAGCACGTGGGACAAGATTATCGCGATATAGTCGGTGATGTACCCTCCCCATTAGGCCTATCATTTAAGCCGTGGCTTGATACGCTAGTAAATTATAGAATTTCTGAAAATCCTCTTACAAGGACCACTGCTCGATATATATCTACGAGTGGCGACGATCTCGCATCAGGGAGTGAACTTTCCCCTTGGCAGTCGATCACGAAAGCGCAAACCTTCTTAGATGCTGGGTCTGGTGATGTCGCGTTATATTTCAAACGTGGAGATATCTGGACTGTCACGACTGGGCTAAGCGTATCAAAGCCCGATGTAACTGTGGGGGCTTTCGGGGCTGGGGACAAGCCGTTATTCAACCGATTCACAACGACGTACGGGGGTGGAGACTGGACTGCTGTATCTGGGGATCAGTGGTCAACTCCTGAAGCTAGCATCATTGAGTGGGTCAGAGACTCTACAAGTCGGTTAGTAAGCCCTCTTACTAGAGCATTAGATCAGACTGATAACCTAAATACTCCTAACTCATTTTTTTATGATAGTGGCGGGGGGTTGTTATATATAAATCTTGATGGGGCAGATCCTAATAGTTCTACCCTGGAGGGGGCGATAAGAAACTCTGAGTATGGGGTTGTCGCGGAGACTGGTTGCGATGGTTTCCGTATTGATAACATTCGCTGTGATGGCTGGGGTCTGGATTCTACCGCTGTCGGGAGTAACATCGTAGGGATAGCGCTACGCCCAAGAGACCTAGAAACAGCCTTAGCCACGAATTGCGAAAGTTATTTTAGCGGCTCTCATGCCATGATTCATATTGTTTCCGGTCCTGGGAACGCCGGGGGCATTTCTACTTTTTCGGAGTGCACCGCTGGATATTGCATGTGGAATAGTTCCGCGGGAGAGACTATTTTTAACGCTTTTTCCGAAGAGGGCGATAATGAAATTATATTTCACAATTGCACTGCCGCGTATGGAACCCTCCCTAGCAATGATTGGATAACTGCCACGCGGGTAAAAAGAGGGCGTTCGCACTTTGGCCATACCTCCGGAACGCCAAACGACCCGCCGAAGCTTTGCATAGTCTATGGTGGCGAAATCCCTGATAATCAGTGGGGGTGTTTTACTTTTCCGTCATGGGGGGGGACGCCGTTAGCAACAACGATCGACGACTGTAGGGCTTTTATCGTTGACTTTGACATTCCTGTCGCGGACGACTCGACAACTGGATCATGGAGCTCGAATACAGCGGTTATTAATTGTTCGCTAGAATTAAAAAGAGATCACGAATCCGCTGGGGCTTGGTCCTCGGCTATTCCGGATTATCATTACTGGGTAAACTGCATATTGAACGCAGATATGACCGATCAGACTGTTAACTTTGGGGTATATAATAGTACTTCGTCTGACAACATAATGATGTGGTACCACTGCTTTTTGCGTATCCGGAATTTAACTAACGGGACGAGAAATTTCTCAATAGACCGCGATAATATTTCGTTAACAACCCCCACTGGGAAATCTGAAAATTCTCAGTTTATTAATTCGATTTTAGATGTTCAGGCGTCCGGCACTGCTTATTTAGGGGTTAACATCAATGCGGCTAAAGTCTACAATAACGCGTTTCGAAATATTGCTAACCCTGCTGATGTGAGAGGGCAGGGGGCTAATCCTTACGCATTAACGACCGATCTATCTGCTACTTACACGATAGATGATGCGCGTGCGGCGGGCTTAAATAATCGCGCAGGCACGACTCTAGGGTTGCGCTATGATAGGGAGTGGCGAACTCGGTCATCTAGCGCGCCATGGATAGGACCCGTCGAGAGGGACGCTGACGACCAAGGGGGGTTTCGAGGGCGTGGCCGAGGACATGTGCTCTGGGGAGCAAGATAGCGTCCGCACGCGAATAGGATTTCAGAGAGCATTGGCCAGGTTGCGGGTTTCTTGGGGGTACTAGTTTCTCTACACCTCCCTCTTCGAAGCGACCCCGGCGACCGCCCAAAGGCAACTGACCCGCGCAACCACTGTGCTTGTTGCATGGAGGCTTAAGGATGCCTAGGACAGTCATCCCAAGCGCATTTTATGGGTCACGAGTTGCAGTAGGCTAGTAGCCGGGGTTGCTACGTTTTACTTAAAGGGGTCAGTGCTCTCTCTCTTTATTTAGCTCTTCCCCTCCCACAATGGGGCGCCAAATAGTCGGACACACCTATAATAAAAATACGCTCTTCTCTTAGCCCACCAATCATCTTTAGCGAGGAGCAGGCAGTGCTCTAAAAACCGATCATCCACTTCTATTCTAGTCATGCCTGTTTTCTGAGAATCGCTTTCAGCACGATATGCCCAGTCGTGGATTTGACATGCTGGCATAAAGCGTTTGTCTGACACGCTTAAAAATTTCCACCCAAGCCTTACCGATGGATCGTCTTCCATCACTCTTCCTTAACCAGAGATTGAATGTCTATTCCTAGGTCTCTTTCGGCGGCTGTTATTTCGCATTCGTCCAAGTCTCCTCTAAGCCCTGTGCAGTATCCCCAAAGCCCTGTGCAGTATCCTTTAAGCCCTGAGCAGTCTCCCCAAAGTTCTGTGTGCTTACCTAATATCTTATTCCCTCGCACTATGTGGTACAAAGCATTACAGGGTGACAATCTCGTTAGTATTTGCTTCATTCTAGTTCTCTTTCATTATTCATTATTCCCGGACGCGTACCCGTCCTCGTACCCGTACCCGGCACCGTACCCGGCACCGGACCCGGACCCGTACCCGGACCCGGACCCGGACGAGGATTCGCACCCGTTCCCGGACGCGGACGCGGACGCGGACCCGGACCCGTACCCGTACCCGTCCTCGTACCCGTACCCGGCACCGTACCCGGACCCGGACCCGTACCCGTACCCGGCACCGTACCCGGACCCGGACGCGAAATCCTCAGAAGATTC
>ERZ761584.109-NODE-109-length-32384-cov-9.833802_pt1 | contig 32384 bp, 33 predicted proteins | sample MGYA00512168_ERZ761584 | MGnify/ENA primary metagenome ERZ761584 (study PRJEB28899, sample SAMN03785564) | bioreactor sludge metagenome | biome: EBPR Sludge; feature: EBPR Bioreactor; material: 0.22µm filtered reactor supernatant | place: Saint Lucia: Queensland...
TGATGGGCGCTGCAAAACTACGCACCGCCATCTCTGAACACCGCGCAGCAAACTGATGAATTTTTTTAGTCGTCTCCGCAAGACTTTTTCAGGCTGGGTTGCCAAACAGGTAACTTTGTCTGGCGTTGACAGTGGCCGTGGATGGACGACTCTTTTTCGCAGCAGTGACAGTACCACGGGTAGTTGGCAGCAAGATGCTGAATTGAACCAGGACACAATTACCGCCTTCGCGCCGGTTTATTCCTGCGTGACGCTCATTGCAAGCGACGTGGGCAAAGTTTGCCTGCGTTTAATGACCGAAGACGATAGGGTATGGGTTGAGACTACGAGCCCGGCATTTTCTCCGTTGCTGCGCAAGCCGAACCATTATCAGACGCGCCAGCAGTTCATTGAAAGTTGGGTGATTTCCAAGTTGCTGCATGGCAACACCTACACCCTGAAATTCCGGGACGCACGAAATGTGGTGGTTTCACTGTACGTTTTGGACCCCAGCCGCGTTACGCCGCTGGTTGCCCCTGATGGATCGGTTTTTTACCAGTTGCAACAAGATGACCTGTCCAGGTTGCCCGGTGGCACTTACCCGGCTGTTCCTGCCAGTGAAATCATCCATGACAGAGCAGAATGCCTGTTCCACCCTCTTGTTGGCATATCCCCGCTGTTCGCCGCTCACTTGGCCGCGTCTCAGGGCTTGCGCATCCAGAAAAATTCAGAAAGATTTTTCAAGAACATGAGCAGCCCAGGCGGCATGCTGACGGCCCCGGCCACGATAAGCGACGAAACCGCCAAGCGACTCAAAACAGAATTCGAGGCGAATTTCTCAGGCGACAAGATGGGCCGCTTGTTTGTTGGCGGTGACGGATTGGCTTATAGCCCGATGGCTATCCCAGCCGATAAGGCGCAGTTGGTCGAACAGTTGAAACTATCGGCGGAACAAGTTGCCTCCACGTTCCATGTTCCGGCTTTCATGATCGGTGCTGGAGCAACGCCAAGCTATGACAACGTGCAGGCGCTGAATCAACAATATTACGGCCAGTGCCTTCAAAAGCTGTTCAACGCCATCGAAGACCTCCTGGACGACGGGCTGGGGCTTTCGTATTTGAAGTACCGGGTTGAATTTGACCTGGACGATTTGTTGCGGATGGATAGCAAAACGCTGGCAGAAACCGAGGCCATCAAGGGCAAAGGGGCAATTACCTCGCCAAACGAGTCTCGCCGGAAGTTTGGACTCAAGCCTGTTGCCGGTGGCGAGTCACCCATGGCGCAACAACAAAATTATTCATTGGCCGCGCTGGCCAAGAGGGACGCTCAGGCTGACCCATTCGCTACTGGAAAGCCAGTCGCGCCTGACAACGGAGCGCAAGACGACACGCCGAACGAAGATCAAACGCGCGACGTGCTCGAATACATTGAAAAGGCATTCGCATGAGCCCAAACCTAAAAGCCCTTGCTGATGGCCTGATTGAGTCCTTGAAGAGACATGTAGGCGATATGACTGCCGCATTGACGCTGCGCATTGACTCCCTGGACGAACGCATCAAATCCATTCCCGCAGGGCGTGACGGTAAGGATGGGCAAGACGGCCACAGTGTCACGCTGGAAGAGATCGCGCCGATGTTGCGCGCCGCAGTTGCTGATATTCCGAAGCCTGTAAATGGTCGTGATGGCAGGGACGGAAAAGACGCCCCCGCAGTCGATACGGAATCTGTAGCAGCATCGGTGCTTGCCAAGATGCCCGCGCCAAAGGATGGCCGCGACGGACGAGACGGGATTAACGGCAAGGACGGCCACAGCGTAACGCTGAATGAAGTCGCCATGCTGGTGCAAGCTGCAGTAAAAGAAATTCCAGCGGCTGCGCCTGGGCGTGACGGTAAGGACGGCGCAACGGGCGCAACGGGTGCACCCGGAAAAGACGCTGACCCAGAAGTCATAAAAGCGATGATCGAAGAGGGTGTTTCTCGCGCATTGCCCGCCGCCGTGCAGAAGGCACTAGACGCCATGCTCCCGCAGATTGTTCAACGTGCTGCCGAGTTGATTCCGAAGCCAGCCGACGGCGCTCCAGGCCGTGACGGCACCGATGGCAAGAGTATCACCATCGACGACATCCGCCCGGTATTGGATTGCGAGATTGTCAGGGGTTTACTGGACCTTGAGCGCCGCGCCACAGATACCATAAAACGTGCCGTTGAATCTATGCCAAAGCCGAAGGACGGCGAAAACGCTAACCAAGCCATGATCGACGCCATGGTTTCAAAAGCCATCGCCGCCATTCCAAAAAAAGACGACAGCGCTGATAACCTTCACAAACTGGCGTCGGCATTGATGAACAAGTTTGCCGTTGCAGAATATGCCCATTGATGTTGAAACTCTTGCCAAGCGGCTTGCGGATCTTGAGTTTCAAGTCATCCAACAAGGTGGACGTGACGGCAAGAACGGTCGGCATGGGAAAGATGGCGTCGGATTGCCTGGACCGCCTGGAAGAAACGGTATCGACGGCAAAGATGGCAAAGACGGAAAAGATGGAGTCGATGGCAAGAATGGCCGGGATGGCGTTGACGGTAAAGATGGGAAAGACGGTAAGGATGGCTTGCGCGGCGATCCAGGGAAGAACGGCAAAGACGCCGCTGAGAAGGTGCCACGGCAATACAGTTTTCAGGTTCTACGCGACCAAAACGGATTGATCGCCGAAGTGATCGCAACTCCAATTGATTGAGCGTTTTTAGGAAAAGTGAAACATGACGTTACTCGAAGAAATTCAATCGAAGTGCAGCGCTGAATTGATTGCGTCCGGCGATCATGGCGCAATTGCATCCGCTATGAATGTAGGTCGCACGAAGATTGTGCAGAAGTTGGGTGGAATTGGCCTGGTGATGGAAACACTTGGCCCGACAGACGGCGCAGCACTACTGGATCAGCTCGATGCGCTGACCGCAACAAATAGCGCTGTCAAATGGGCGTTCGTGTTGATTAACCGTGGGGAGCTTGATTTTGGTTCGTCGGCCACTCGCGCAATGATTGACATCTTGGTATCAAGCCCGGCCAAAGAGTTGCTGTTGGCGGTTGCCAATGTGCCTGACAAAGTTACAGCGCAGCAAGTATCTGACGCATTGGGAGGTGTCTAATGACTACGCTCAACAACGCAAAAGGCACGTACACGGCAATGACCGTGACCAATCTGCAGTCACTTGCAATTGATACGACCGACCCATACGCTGGATGGCAGTCGGCCCGCGTGGACGATCAAACTTCTGTTAAGGCACTGGATTACGAAGTGCAGATTCTGCTATCCACCGCAGCAACTGCACCAGCGAATGACAGCACGGTTTACGTCTACGTTGTGCCGTGGATGTACGACGGCAGCGCATGGACTCCCATGGCCAACTTTGGCACTACTACTCGCCCTACAGGCACCGAAGGCACGGCCAGCATTAGCGATCCAAACAGCATGAAGGTTGGTGTTGGTATCCCATACAAAATCACCAGCCAGCCGCTAGATGCCTGCTTTAACATCGTTGGAGCGTGTGGATTTATGCCAGATGGCTGGAGTCTTGCTATCCGCAATAACTGCGGTGCGGCGCTTGGTACTGGTTGCGTTGTGGCTTATCGGGCGATCACCGCGACATCGACGTAAGACATGCTGATTCTTCCGTCTCGTCGGATTTCCCAGCCGCAAGCGGCTGTTGGGATTAATTGGGGCAATCCGCTAGCTAATGGATTAATAAGTGCTTGGGTTCCTGCCGTCCTTATAAAGGATGGATCGGCATCGCAGCCCTTGGGTGGATCAAGAGTAGTTGGCCTTTATGGCGCAGGAGTGCTGTTTAACGGAACTAGCGATTCTATTTCTCTTGGTGCAAGAGCGCTTTATGCGTCATCTGGTACGCGCATCGCGTTGATTAAAGTCGGGTCAGCTTCTGGCACACGGAACATCTCCGCAATGGGCACAGGTGGCACGGGATTTCGGCTTAACGGTACAGGTATTGAGATTGTGAGTACTTTAGTGGCAAGTGTTCATCTCGCTGCGTCTGCCGTTTCCGCTAATGAGGTCTGTTCGGTTGCTATCGGATACGAGTCGTTTAACACTGCGATTTACAAAAACGGGAATGTGCTTTCCACACAAACAACCAATACTGTGCCATCATTAACAAGCACAGCGGATTACATTGGGCAAACAGGTGCAGGGAGTCAGTTCTTCGATGGAACGATTTATGCGCATTTGAGCTTTAATAGGAAGTTACGCGACGCAGAAATTAGGTTACTAAGCGCTAACCCTTGGCAAATATTTCGGCCAGCGGCACGTGCAATATGGGTGCCAGATGCGGTCGGTGGCGGCGGTGACGCTAGTAACGCTCCGAGATATTTCCATAGAACACAAAGCGGCCAAGCATGACAATTTATTTGAAGCAATCAACCGCAAGCCAGGAAGTTGCGCTGGGCGTCTTTGTGGACAGCACTGACGGCAACACGGAGGAAACCGGGTTGACGATTGCCAACACGGATATTCGGCTGCACAAGACAGGGGCCACCACGTTGGCAAACCCATCGGCTGGAGCTACGCACATTAGCAACGGCATTTACTACTGGGTTGCAGACGCTACGGACACCAATACATTGGGGCCAATGACAGTCTACTGCCACCCCACAGGCGCGCTGGCCGTTCGGGTGGAGTGCTGCGTATTGGCCGCTAACGTGTTTGATAGCTTGATTGGCGGCGGGGATATTCTGGATGTGAGCACGACGCAATGGCTTGGAACTGCATGCAGCACTCCAACGGTGGCCGGTGTGCCAAACGTGAACGTAAAGACATGGAATGACCTGGTGACGGTGGCGCTTCCGCTTGTACCAACGACGGCAGGCCGCACACTTGATGTGTCGGCTACTGGCGAGGCCGGTCTGGATTGGGCCAATGTTGGAAGCCCTGCCACAGCGTTGGACCTGAGCGGCACTACGATAGCCACGACACAAAAAGTGGACATTGAGACGATTAAGACCAATCCGGTAGTAAACGCTGGAACGGTGACATTTCCGACAACGGCGACTCTGGCAAGCACTACCAATATAATGGCTGGAACGATTACCACCGTCACGAATCTGACCAACGCGCCAACGTCCGGTGACTTGACGGCGACCATGAAGACAAGCGTTACCACGGCGGCTACGGCAGCAACGCCAATAGCTGCGTCAGTTACAGGTGCTGTCGGATCGGTAACAGGCAATGTAGGTGGTTCTGTTGGATCAGTTGTCGGCGCAGTAGGCAGCGTTACCGGACTGACGGCATCGAATCTTGATGTAGCCGTATCAACGCTTGCTACCGCTGCAAATCTGGCTACCGTAGCTGGATACTTGGATACTGAGATTAGCGATATTCAGGCCAGGTTGCCCGCTGCTTTGGTGAGTGGGCGAATGGACTCAAGCGTAGGTGCTGTGGCAGCCAATGCGATCACTGCTGCCGCGATTGCCGATGGCGCTATTGACCGCGCTACCTTCGCCGCCGATACCGGGATGGTGTCAATCCGTAGCAACACAGCGCAAGCGGGGGCATCAACAACCATCACACTGGATGCTTCGGCGTCATCGGTGACAGACTTTTACAAGAACGATCTTATTGTGTTGACTGGTGGGACAGGCGCAGGGCAAGGGCGCTACTGCACGGCATACAACGGGACGACCAAGGTTGCAACGGTATCGGCATGGGCAACAAACCCTGACGTTACCAGCACATTTGCCATCATCGCAGCCGATGCCATTGTTGGGGCCACTGCACCTACAGCATCGCAAGTGGCTGACGAAGTGCAGACACGAACTATTGCGGCGGTAACTCTGGTTAATGGTTTGGCCGCGAATGTCATCACGGCAGCGGCAACCGCAGCAGACTTTACCACAGAGATCCAGGCCGGGCTTGCAACGGCGTCCGCCATGTCCACGGTATCGACGAATGTTGATGCCATCCTGGTCGATACAGCCGAAATTGGATCGGCAGGAGCTGGGCTGACTGCTTTGGCATCGGCCTACAACCTTGCAGCGGTAGCTGGTTATCTTGATACCGAAATTGCAGCCATCAAGGCGGTTACGGATGCACTTCCAAATGCTGGCGCGCTCACCAGCCTGGCTACGCAAGCATCGGTCAATACCATTGATGATTTCCTGGACACTGAAATAGCTGCAATCAAAGCCAAGACGGATAGCCTGACATTTACGGCAGCCGGAAAGATCGACGCGAATCTGTTGGCTATTGGCGGAAGCACCACGGCTTTAACTGCGTTCAAGTCTGCTGTGCAGGGTAATGTGATTGGAACGGTTGGTTCAGGAAGCACAACGACCAGTATTGTGACAAGTTCGGTTACTCCGGCAACCAGCGTTGCGGATCAGCTCAAAGGGCGCATCGTCACATTTTCCGACGATACAACGACGGCGGCGCTGCGCGGGCAAAGTACCGACATAACCGCATCGAGCGCATCTGCAACGCCAACTTTGACGGTTACTGCGCTGACGACGGCGCCGGCAAGCTCGGACACTTTCACGGTGACGTAAAAAATGGCTGTAACGCGCCTGGGGCCAAGCGGCTACGGCGTCAAGCGGGCCAGTTCATTCTCCGGTAAGACGCCATTAGGCGTTGGGCATCCTGTTGACGTAATCACACGGCCAGGATCGGCTGGGTACGGTGTCCGGCGCACTGGTTCGTTTGCCGGGAAGGCAGAATCAGGTGGAAGCGCCCATCCGGCTGGCATCATCACACGGCCAGGCTCGGCTGGGTACGGCACAAGGCGTTGTGGATCGTTTGCCGGGAAGACGCCAGATGTGCCAATTGTCATTCCGCCAGTGGTAAACCATGGCGGCGGTGGAGCGTGCCGGCTCCCAAGTAGGTTCGAGATTCCAACCATCGGCCACAGAGAAGACGAAGAATTGCTAATCATCCTTTCGGCAGCGCTACAGGTGCTGGAACTTTACTAAAACGCCAATGACCGATCTATCACAACTTGCCGACGGTATCTTTACTTCGGTTAAAGGCTATATCGCCCGATGCTTGGAGCCAATCATCAAGCGGATTGACGCCATCGAATCGCGCCCTGCGCCTGTTGACGGCAAAAATGGCCGCGACGGAACAAACGGGAAAGATGGCGTCAATGGGAAAGACGGGAAAAACGGACTTGATGGCGCTCCAGGAAGGGGCATTGACGGCAAAGACGGACGCGACGGAGAAAAAGGCGAACCAGGCTGCGACGGGAAAAGTATCACGGTGGATGATGTGCGCTCAATTCTGGAGGGTGAGATTGCCAAAGGCGTGCTTGAACTTGAGCGCCGTGCGACGGATGCTGTACAGCGTGCTGTGGACCGTCTACAGCAGCCAAAAGACGGAGTAAATGGCCGAGACGGAATCAGCCTTGACGACTTCGATGCCAAGATGGATGGCCGCATGCTGACGCTTTCCATGCGCTGCGGCGATAGGACGGTTGAGCGCGCTATCAAACTTGAAATTCCAATGGATAAGGGCATTTTCAGGTCCGGTCAGTCCTACGAAAAAAGCGATGTTGTGACCTTTGGCGGTTCGCAGTGGATTGCCCTCAAAGATACGAATACCAAGCCTCCTAGTGATGCATGGAGATTGTGCGTATCCAAAGGCAAAGACGGCGGGGATGCGAAATGAGATTCGTCCTTGAGCGCATAATCGGCCCAGATGATACGGTTGATGTTGTCACCGTTACGGAAATCAAGCGGCATTTGGGCGAGTTCGCATCGGTCTCAGATCGAGATACAGACATTCAAGACCTGATTGATGCCGCAGTCGAATGGGCGGAGGACTACACCGGGCGCGTGCTGGTGGATCAGACTTGGCGGCTGACGGTTGGCCCGGATACTTTTGACAATACCACGGCTGATGCAGCAAGCACATGGAGTGCCGACGTTGGCGGTGATGGAATCTACCTGCGCAAGAGTCCCGCCCTGGCCATCACCAGATTGGCAACGGTGGACGCCATTACTGGAGCAGAAACAGTTATTGACGCTGACACCTACGAGCTGCGCGAATCGGCCTCAAAGTGGCCGCGCCTTGTGCTGCTGTCCGGCGCATGGTCGGCTGGTACAACGCGGGTTACATTCCGGGCTGGTTACTGCGACCGCACAGGGAGCCCAGTGCAGGCCGCTACTGTCATCCCTGCCCGGTACAGGTCGGCTATCAAGCTGCACGTCGAAGCGCACTACGACCGCAGCACGGATATGGACAAGTTGCTCAAGGCGGCTGAAAACTTGCTGAAGCCTGAGCGCTGCGAGATGGGGTTCTCTTGATTCTAAGAAAAATTGAAGGTGAGCGGTTTAGCGAAGTGCTACCGCTGTGGTCCGGTAAGACGGTCGTGATTATTGCTGGCGGTGCCAGTTTGACACGTAGGCAAGTTCACTTTGTCCGAAACGCGCACGCTACGGGGCTGGTTGAGTGCATTGCGGTGAATGCGGCCTACTTGTGGGTCGATTTTGCGTCCGTCCTGTATTTTGCAGATTCTCATTTTTTTAGGTGGCATAACGAAGGCATCCCCATCCTTGGGCTATCACTCAATGCGGTGGACGTGCGAGAGCGGTTCGCATCCTTTGCGGGCCAGAAGTGCAGCATCCAGAGTTCTGGCGGCAACATCACAGACGAAGCCGTCCACATGATGCGAAACAGGGATTTTCCGGGTCACGGCGAAGGATTGTCGCTTGACCCGCGCTACCTTGTGACAGGGAGAAATTCTGGATTCCAAGCGCTGAATCTGGCCGTACTGGCTGGCTCAAAGCGAATTATTCTGGTTGGCTTTGACGGTAGGCCAGGTATTGATGGCCGCGACCATTTTCATGGTGGACATCCGCGTCCGACACCAGAAGCAGCTTACCCGTTGTATCGGTCGGCCATGGTGGCGGCATCCGCTGCGTTACGTAATGCCGGTGTTGAGGTTCTGAACTGCACGCCTGGAAGCGCAATTGATTGCTTTCCTCGGGTTGATCTGGAGGATTCATTGAATGCTTGACCGCCCGGACTGGACAGGCCGCACATGCGTATGCATAGGCAGCGGACCAAGCCTCACAAAAGAGGATTGCGAACTGGTAAGGCTATCAGGCCATCCGGTCGTTGTGACAAACAACACGCACGAGATGTGCCCATGGGCTGATGTGTTGTTCGCTTTCGATTCGCGCTGGTGGAGGACGTATCAGGATCAGGTTAAAGGCTTCAAGGGCCGCAAGCTGTCCGGTTCAATTCTCTCGGTGAAGTACGGTTCTGAGCCGGTGCAGGATTGGTACAGCATCTACCGCAATTCTGGTTGCTGCGCGGTATCGGTAGCGCTGGCGGCTGGGGCTTCGCGGGTGATCCTGATTGGCTTCGACGGAGGGAGGTTTAAGAACCGCGCCCACTGGCATGCCGACCATCCAGAAGGACTTGGAAACGCCGACACAGTTGCCATTTGGCCGATGCTGTTTGGCATCTTGGCGAAGCGTGCGCGCCGGGCCGGTGTGCAGATCATCAATGCCAGTCGGCAAACGCACTTGACGGCATTCAAGTTTGGCAGGTTGGAGGATGTGCTTTGATGAAGGCTATTCGTGGCGGCACCGGACTTGGGGATGCCCTTTATGTTCAATCCGTTGCCCGGCACATCATTCGCACACGAGGAGATCGCCTGCGCGTTTGCACTGACTGGCCGGACGTTTTCAAACCGCTTGGAGACAAGGTAAGCATTGCTCCATTTACACGTCTTGGCATCACGTATCTGGCCCACTACAGCCAGCGAAAGCCATTGACTCATACGGACCAGTTTGAGGATTGCTGCCAAGCAGCTGGCATCATGGAGCCGGTTGATTTTCGGCTGGACTGGGTGCTTGAAGACTATGCGCTTGTTGACCGCATACAGGCCCGTGGAAAGCCCATAGTGCTTGTGCAGTTGCCACGGGCACCAATGGGGCGCACCGATGGTTTTGGAGCGGAGCTGTTGCCAGATTGCAGGCGAATTCAGCACGCCATAGACATGATCGGTGACCGCGCCACAAAGGTATTGATCGGGCATGGAAAGGCTTTATTTTCGTTTTTTGGCATTGACATTGACTTGTCTGGCAAAACATCGGTATCGCAGGTGCTCGACCTGGCTTCGGTGGCTAGCGGGTTTCTTGGCTACGTGTCGTTTTTTGTGCCTCTGGCTGAGTCGTTTGACAAGCCGGGGTTGTTTGTGTGGTCACGGCGTGGCCTTAAATCAGGTCAGCCGTATGTGAAAAACATCACCCCGGAAAAGATTCTGCACCGCCAAAGCTCAAGGGCGGTGATAGATGATTGCCCAGATGACGAACTGGAATCAGCGGTTGAAGTTTTCTTGAGCTTGGAGCCGGTCGATGCGATTTGTTGAGTTCGCCGATGTAGTGGAGTTTTTGCATGGCAAGTCCGTTGCGGTGATTGGCAGTGGTCCTGGGTGCCTGGACAACGCACGTGGCGTGGTTGATGGACATGATGTTGTTGTGCGTGTAAACAATTACAAAACAGGAAAACTGCAGGGCAAGCGCACTGACATTCACTATAGTTTTTATGGCAACTCTGTAAATAAGAGTGCACGCGATCTTGCTGCCGATGGCGTCAAGCTCTGCATGTGCAAGTGCCCGAACAGCAAGCCGCTGGAATCAGAATGGCACGAACGCAATGGTAAGCAAAACGGCATCGACTTTCGCTACATCTACAGATCCAGAGCAAGGTTCTGGTTTTGCGATACGTTTGTGCCAGACGACGCACGCTTTCTTGGCAAGGTCAATCTACTTGGTGGGTATATCCCGACCACTGGGTTCGCTGCAATTTTGGATGTTCTTGACTGCCATCCAGCAAGTGTTTATTTGACGGGGTTCGATATGTTTGCATCGAATCTGCACAACGTAGACGAGCCTTGGAAACCAGGGAATCCAGCAGACCCAATCGGGCACCGACCTGACCTTGAGGCTGGATGGTTAAAGGAGAACATGGGGACTCTCCATATCACAGTGGACCGGCGGCTACGCCACGTCCTGGAGCGTGCATGACAGATATTTTTGAGTACAAAGGCGACCTGTATCCAGGTTATTTGCGCGAAGGGAATGCGATGCAGTTCATCGCCCCAACTGCGGCCAAGTTCTGTCAAGGTAATGGCCTTGATGTAGGCGCTGGCCCGTGGCCTTTCGCTGGCGCGCAGGCCGTCGAGCTGCGCAATGGCGGCGACGCGATGAACCTGCCTAGTGGCGAGTTCGATTACATCGTTAGCAGCCATTGCCTGGAGCATTTGATTGACCCTGTAGCTGCAATTGAGCATTGGCGAACCAGGCTAAAGCTGGGCGGAGTTTTGTTTTTGTACCTCCCGCATCCTTCGCAAAAATATTGGCGTCCGCAAAATTGCAGAAAACATCGTCATATGTTTTACCCGGATGACATGGCAGAAATGTTGCGCGATCTTGGATTCGTCAACGTAATTTTTGGCGAAAGAGATTTGAACTGGTCCTTCGCATGTGTCGGCTTCAACGGAGAAAAGCAAGATGAGTGACATCAGGGACAAGATCGTAGCGTTACACGGCCCAGCAATACTGCGCAAGAGTGCCATGAACATTCGCGGTGGCGGTGGTGTTTTTGAGCGTGTAATGTCTGGGAAGGGCTACCGCACAGCTCTTGAGATAGGCACCTATCGCGGCGTATCTGCGGCTGAAATGTCGCGCTACTGCGACCGGGTTATCACCATCGACCTCAAGCATGGAAAAATCGAACAGAACGGCGAGAAATTCGACCGCCATGCTTTTTGGGCATCGCTGGGCATCACCAACATTGAATTACATCTGGTTTCCAATGACAAGGAAAAGGCAGAACTGGTAAAAAGACTGGATTTTGATTTTGCCTTCGTCGATGGTGCACATGACCATACGGTAAAAAACGACTTTGAAATCGTCAAGCGCTGTGGCCATGTTCTGTTTCACGATGCCGACGACAACCGGTTGCGAGTGGACAAGCCGCATGCCGGGAACTGCGTGTATGAGTTCCTGGAAACACTGCCACGGGAACAGCTCGAATTTATGGACATCTTCGCGCTTTGGACAGAACCAAAGCCCGTCGCAGAAGCATTGGAGCCTGTCGCCACCAAACAAGAGCCGAATGTCGCCACGGCTTCGAACCATGAGCAAGACGCGGCGCATGAGATCGCACCTGTCATGTCGAAGCGTGCCAGCAAGCGGCGATCCAAGAGGGGCGCTTGATGGACCGGCTCATTAAGAGGTGGACTGCCGCCAGAGACTCCGATTTGCGACTGTGCGAGGCCCACGGCGTGGCATATCAGAAAGATATGCATTCTGGGCGTGTTCCGTATGACGCGAAGTACCTTGAAAAGTGCGCTGCATACGACGGAAGCTCCATAGCCAAGGCAGTGAACAGCGGCAGGGTTGCGCTACTGGCCCGTAATCTTGCCGAAGGTGCAACAGTGCTCGACATTGGCGCTGGGTCTGGCGCGTTTGTGCGCGATGCATCCGCGTGGGGCTTTAATGCCCATGGCTTCGATGTTATCCCAGAGGTTGCAGACCGGCTGCGTGCTGATGGCAAATTCTCGGATGACGTTGCCGCCTTCGATGCCGTCACGATGTGGGATGCGATTGAACACATGGACAACCCAGAAACATGGCTCAGTCGCATTGCAAAGGGAGCGCGCCTGTTTGTTTCGGTGCCGGTGTTCACTGACCTAAAGCGCATCCGCGAATCGAAGCATTACCGGCCTGGGGAGCATCTGTACTATTGGACCGCACAGGGCTTCACTGATTGGATGGCGTTGTACGGATTCCGGCTGCTGGAAACAAGCACGCATGAAACCGACGCTGGCCGTGAAAGCATTGTGGCATTTGCCTTTATCAAGGACTTGCCCGATTACAACGATCATATCGCGGCATATCAGGAAATCCATGCGACGAGGTTTTACGGGTCATCTGCAACAGAGTTGCACCTGGGCTCTGCCGCTCATGTTGTTGCAAAGTTGCAGCCGATTTCGATCCTGGATTATGGCTGTGGGCGCGGCGACTTGCTGGCGCATTTCTGGCGGGACGGTAAAAGGCGCATTGAGCGTTACGACCCCGCAATTCCAAGGTTCAAGCAAATGCCATATGGCAGGTTTGATCTGATATTTTGCAACGACGTGATGGAGCACATCCCCATGGCGGATGTTGATCGCGTACTGGCTGAAATCAAGACCAAAGGAAGCCGTGTATTTTTTACGATCAGCACAAAGCTGGCAAAGGCCAGGATGCCAGATGGCAGCAATGCACACTGCACACTGCTGACGCGGGAAGAGTGGAAGCGGTGGATTGGAGACTACTTCGGCAATGTGCGAGACATGCCATCGCACTGGGATCATGAGCTTATTTTGGTTGCCGGTGAGCAATGACAACACCACCATGCCCATGCGGTGGACATACATACGTGGATGAGTTTGTGTGGCCAAGAAAGCCTCGCGTCTTCTTCTTGCGCTGCGAAAAGTGCTGGGCCATGGGCGACGCTCAGGCAACGCCAGAAGCCGCTGAAAAGTCTCACATCAAATCTGCCAATGTCAAGGAGCAATCGGCATGAAAGAAGCCGGGAAACTACGCCGTCAGATACTGGTTGAAAGACCGGTTAGCACACCGGATGCGGTGTACGGCAATCCGGTAGTGACATGGGAGGCGCTTTCCAATCTACCTGGAAGCCCAGAAGTGCCAGAGAAATACTGGGCTGAGGTTGTTGACACCATGCCGAGCCGTGCAGGGTCAGAGTCGAATCAACAGGGTTTGAATGTGGCGAAGAACCAGACAAGAATCCGCATGCGTTGGCGCGATGACATTGATTCGACCATGCGCGTCACGGTGTACGGCGACACCAACAGGCTGTACCAGATCATCGGTGGACCGGCTGAAATCTTTGGCCGCAAGGGTTGGATTGAATTCGTGGTTGAGCGGTACAGCACGGTATGAACAAGATCAGAATCATAATGGCGGATTTGGACGAAGCCAAAAATGGCTGAACTTCGGCATGTGAAGGGCCTGAAAAAATTACAGGACTTTCTCGATACCTTGAGCGCCGACATTGAGAAGAATGTCATGCGCCAGGCGCTGCGTGAAGGTGCCAAGGTCATTGCAGAGCAGGCCAAGGTAAACGCTGGAGCACATCGCCCAAGCTCCAAAAACAAAAGGCTTTACGGCGGCTATGCAGGCGCTTTACGCGACAGCATCAGGGTCGGAAGCGGCAAGGTACGGCGCGGCGTAGTGACCGCATCCGTGCGTGCTGGTGGCATGAAAACCAAAGCCGGTGCAGATGTTTATTACGCCAAGTGGGTTGAATACGGTACAGCCACTCACGCCATCACTGCTCGATTGAGCAACGGGAAGAATGCGGCGAGCCGCATAAATCGGCAGGCCAAGAAACGGCGCAGCGCACTGAATATCAGCGGGAATTGGGTGGGGCCGGTAGTGGTCCACCCTGGAGCGAAGCCCCGCGCATTCATGCGTCCGGCGCTTGAAGTGAAGGCCGGAGAAGCAGTTGTCGCAGTCGGTAACTACATCAAAAAACGATTAGCCAACAAACACGGAATGAACACCACAGACATAGAAATCGAGGCAGATTGATGAGCGGCGTAGCTGTAATTTTGGCAAAACTGAAAGCCAACGCGCCACTCCTTGCGGTCGTGCCGACTGGTCGGATCATGGCGGGTGATTTTCCAGAAAACATCGCATTGCCAGCAATCAGCGTGATGCAGGTTTCCAGTGTGCCACGCAACCGGCTATCAATGAACCCGGCCAATGTCATGCACACCGACACCGTGCAGGTGACTGTGATTGTCAGTGGCATACAGGGCGCGGCTGGAACCGGCTATGCAGGATTGCGCCAGATTCTTCAACTTGTTTTAGCCGCCTGCCCGCACACCCACGGCACCGTGGCATCAATCAATGTTGATTCAATAATTCCCGATTCAGAAGGCCCAGACCTTCCAATAGATGCCCCGGCAATGATTGCCGGGAGTCGTGACTTTCGCGTCAGGTGGACCGCTACTTGACTTAACCAAAAGCAAAAGAAGAACCCGCCTAGTGCGGGTTTTTTTTCGCCTGCCCGCCTAGTGCGGGTTTTTTTTCGCCGCCCTGCGGCTTAACACTTAGGAAATCAAATGACATCAGCAGTCGAAACAGTCGCAGGTACGATCATATCTATCTGCGCGACAGCCCCGGCAACGTATGACGCGGCTGGATACCAATCCACCGACATGGTTTTTACCGCCATTGGGGAAATCACAGACGGCGGGGAGCACGGACGCGAATACGCCCTTGTCACGCATCAACCCATTGCCACACGTGGCACGCAAAAGTTTAAGGGCAGTTTTAACGAGGGCAGTAAGACCCTCCAGATGGCATTGGACCGGGACGACTCCGGCCAAGTCATTTTGCAAACAGCGCTGGCATCTGACGCCGACTACAGCTTCAAAGTTGCGTACCAAGGCGGCGACATCGACTTTTTTCAAGCCAAGGTCATGTCGTACAAAAAGGCGACCGGCGGCGTGGACAGCATGCGCAACGCAACGGTCATGCTTGAAATTACCACAAATTCTGCCGGTGTCGGCATTGTGGAAGTCACAGCACCCTAATCCGGCTTAACCGCCGCACCCAGCACCGACCAATCCAGTGTCGCCCTTCGCGGGGCGCGCCGGTTTGGCACGGGCGTTTCTCTTTCGGACAACGCAAGTCCGATATTTTTACCCCGCGAAAGAACCAAAAATGGACATTAGAAAATTATCTGCCGAAGAAACGGCATTCATCCACATCCGCGATGCGGACGACTCCCTGTTGTATGAAACGAATGCTGACGGCGCGCCAAACGAAAACAATGCTGTTGGTATCACGGTCCACGGCCCAGGCACACAGACCTACGCGCGCGCCAAGGCCGATCAAAACAAGCGGCTGGTGGCCTTGATGCGCAAGAAAGGCCGGAGCAACCTGAGCGCCGAAGAAACGGCAGAAGAGTCGGCCAGGTTTCTTGCCGATTGCACAAAGTCATTCCACCACATCGAGCACGGCGAAAAACAAGGTTACGACCTTTACTTGGCCGTGTACAGCGATAAAACGATTGGATTTATCGGCGATCAAGTAAGCACGTTTCTCGGAAACTGGGGAAATTTCACGAAGGGGTCTACCAAGACCTGATCCCCTACGTGCGGGCCTGCGCATGGTGGAGCGCGGTGCCCGATGAGCCTGAGACTAAAAAGCCAAAGCCAGCAGGACAGGTGGTTGTCAAAGATCGCCTGTCCCGTTCCGCCAGCCTCAAGCCAGAAGAAACAGCCTATTTGCCGGAGATACCGGATGAGACCGTGTATCTGGCGGCTGCGCTGTTTGAGGCTGGGCCAACAAGCATTGCTGGCATGGGCGACGGTATCCCGTTGACGTGGTTTGACCTGAACGAATACCAGAAGGCGATTGGGGTTGATTTCAACCCTTGGGAATTGCGCATTCTCAGAAGATTGTCAAGTGACTACCTGCGCGAGTCGCACAAAGCCAAAGCCCACGACGCACCGCCGCCGTGGATTATTGAAATGACCTCCGATAGACGGGCCAAAGTCGCCAATCACATTAAGAGCGTGATGCGGAGCAAATAGGAAAAAACGATGGCGCAACTTGTTGGGCAACTTGAGATTCAGCTACTTGCAGAACTTTCGAGAATCCAGACTGATATGGACAAAGCCAAGCGTGCAGTTGGCAACGCCATGTCCGCCATCGACTTGTCTGTGGCGAAGGCGGCCAAATCACTGGAGGACTACGCCAAGACTTCCGGGAATGCGACGGACCAAAGTATTGCCAAGGCCAAGGCCGATGCTGAGACTACAAAAAAGACAGAAGCAGAGAAAACGCTTGCAAAAAATCAGCATGCGATGAAGCTGATCGACCTCAACAACAAAATCCAGGCATCAAACAAAGCCACGGCAGACGCACATGCGCAATCGTCAGCCAAAGTCGCAAAAGACTTGCGCGATGAAGCCGCCGCATTGGCGGCATTCAAAACTGAAATCCAAAACGCAGAACTAAACCTTATTCACTTTGGCCGTGCCAAAACTGCAGCATTCCTACAAGACAAAGGGGCGCGGCTTGGGTTCGACCCGGCCATGGTGCAAGCTGAAATTGCCGGACTGAAAAAGATCGAAGCCGCCAACAAGGCCGCATTCGCAGCGGCTAATCCGCATATTACCGAACTATCGAAGCGCGCCGAAGCTGCCGGTACATCCGTCAAAGGCTTGTCTGCATCCCTACGTAACGTGCCAGCGCAGTTCACGGACATCATTGTGTCGCTGCAAGGTGGGCAGGCACCGTTGACTGTGTTGCTACAGCAAGGCGGGCAACTGAAAGATATGTTCGGTGGCATCGGCAATGCTACTAGGGCGCTTGGCGGCTATGTCGTCGGCCTTATCAACCCGTTCAGCCTTGCTGCTGCTTCCGTTGGCACACTTGGCTATGCGTACTACGCTGGAAGCAAAGAGCTAGATGCCTACAACAAGGCATTGATCCTGACCAGCAATACCGTAGGGCTTACATCTGGGCAACTGTCCGACATGGCCCGCTCGATGGCCGCAGTGAGCGGCACACAAAGCAAGGCGGCGGAAGCGCTGGTAGCATTCGTCAATGCCGGGGCAACAGGATCGGCAAACTTGGAGAAATTCGCAGCAGCGGCCATTGGCTTTGAGAAAGTCACAGGAACAGCCATCGAAGAAACGGCCAAGCAATTTGCAGAACTTGGCAAAAACCCATTAGAAGCATCCATCAAGCTCAACGAGTCAACCGGCTTTTTGACAATGAGCCTGTACGAACAGGTGAAAGCGCTAGATGAGCAGGGTAAGAAAACCGAGGCTGCAAAGGTTGCGCAGCAGGCGTATGCCGACACGTTGAACCAGAATACCGCGCAAATTACCGCAAACCTTGGCATCATAGAGAAATCTTGGAATGCAATCGCCAGCGCAACCAAGGGCGCATGGGATTGGATGATGAACGTCGGGCGCACGGCTGGGCCACAGCAGCAGCTTGCCAAACTGGCGGCAGAGATTGCAAGCAAAGAGGCGATGATTAACGCCCCACACGCACTCGAAAGGGAGAAAAACGAAGCACGTAGAGATTTGAAGCCTCTACGTGATAAGTATGACGAGCTATCAAAAACCAGCGCTCTAGCAGCCATCCGCGCCACAGATGCTGCTATTCAGGCGAAGCAACTTCAAGACAAGATCGAATGGGACAAATCGCACCAGTCACAACTTGACAAGCTGCAACAAGAATTGCGCAAAGAGGTTGAGGATTACAAAAAATTGCAATCCAGGGGCGAGGAAAACGCAAAAACACGCCTGCAATACGAACAAAGAATCCATCACCTTGTCAAACAAGAGGCAGACTACCTAAGCGGTGAATACAAAGTAGAACTCAAAAAGCCAGAAAAGTCAAAAGCAGAAAAAGTAGAACACTTCGGCAAAGAGCTGACAGCAGCAAAAGAATGGCTTGCGACGCAAGAGCGCATGCTCAAGGATTCGTACAGCACGCAGCAAAAAGACCTGGAAGATTCGTTCAAGGCCCAGGAAATCACAGCAGCGCAATACTACGCCCGCCAGCTTGCAAGCGATGCTGAGTCGTTGCAACAGCGCGAACAAATCCGCGCAAAAGCACAGGCACGATTCGACTCTGAAATGGCAAAGCGTGTAGCAGTTACGCAAGCACGGCCAGAGAGCAAAGCAAAGTCCACAGCACTGGCAGACCTTGAAAACGAGGCCAAAAACTTTGCCGCTGCGCAAGATGCTGCACGTCAAAAAGACATCAACTCCATGGCAAAGCACACCAACGCCATGGCGCTGGAGATCGACAAAGAATCCAAGAAAGTCACCGGATCGGTTGACGCTTACATCGCAGACATGCAGCGCAGGGCCGAGGCCGATGCAAAGCTGCTGGCCGCACGTGAAGCGATGGCCGGGCAAGCGCCGGAAATCATCGCTGGTATGGAAGCCGAGCTGAAGGTGCGCGCTGACGCTGCTGGTCTACTCGACAAAACGGCAGAAGCCTACGCGAAAGCTGCGAAAGATGCGCGTGAGTTTGAAGGCGAGTTGACAAACTTGCACAAAGAACTTGGTGACGAAGGCTGGGGCAAATCGGCAGAGGAAGCGAAGCAGCTCAAGGTATTGCAAAAAGCGGCAGAAGATGCACGAAAGAAACTGCTGGAGCTGGGCGGCGCGGTAGACACCACAGCGCTAGACGCCCGTATCACAGCTACTGCTGCATCCATCAAAAAGCAGACTGACGAAGTAGCCAAAGAAGTACAAAAGACGCTCGCTGACGGCATCATGTCTGCTGGCAAGGATGGCGGTGCAGGACTGCGCAAAGCGCTTGAGGATGTGCTGGTAACAAGGCCATTCCGCATCGTTGTTGAGGCCATGTTGCAGCCAGTATCTATGGCTATTGCGCAGGGGATCATGGGGCAAAGCATTGGCGGAGTTACCGGTGCTACCGGATTCCAAACAGCGCTCAATACAGCATCTCTGGCGATGAGTACCTTTGGTTCCAGCGCACTAGGTGCAGCCAAAGCCGTCACCATGAGCGGTGCCAGCCTGTCAAGCGCCATGACAACCGGGGCAGAAATGATCGGCGCTGGTGAAGTGTCCGCAGGCTCTGGAATGATTGCAGGCGCAGCATTTCCAGCCGTAGCCGCGGCAGTAGCCGCAAAAGCGCTTTTCGATTCCATGCAAGGCAGCGTAACGCCGACGGGCACGTTCCTGTATGGCGGGCAAGGCCGGTTCGGTGGACGACAGGACTTTGCCCAATCTGGCGGATTGTTCGGCGGCGGCGATACCAAAAATTCAAGCTGGTTCGACCCCGCCCCCGAAGTCGCCAAGTACATGGGCGCGGTAGAGCAAACCGTGCTCACCAGCGTCAAAGGCTGGGCGCAAGCCATCGGGCTATCTGCTGACGCGGTGGACAGCTACAGCAAGCAAGTGCAGGTTTCGATTGGTGGACTGGATGCGAAGGGCACGAAAGAGGCCATTGACAAGGCATTCGGTGGTTTTGCCGATGACATGGTGCAGGCCATCTTCGGAGACAAATTACTTGCACTCTCCGCACCAGGCGAAGATGCCAGTAAAACATTGGTGCGTCTTGGTGCAGACCTGACTGACGTAAACAACGTCTTGCTGGAATTCGGTAAGCCACTGTTTGACATCTCTCTGGCCGGTGTGTCTGCCGCAGAAGCGTTGCTGCAAACTGTTGGCGGGCTGGACAAATTCAAGGAGTTGGAAGGAACCCTGGAGACTGTCAATTCCGTAATGACGAAGCTCGGGCAAAGCACGTTTGAAATCTCAATTGATGGCGCAAAGGCGGCAAACGACCTGGCGAAATCCGTTGGCGGAACGGCCAAGCTCTCGGAACTGGCTGACGGGTTAATCCACGTCAACGAGAACCTTGCCAAGCTGGGCGAGCCGTTGCTTGATGTTTCCGTTGCCAGCGCCCAGGCAGCACACACCATGCTTACGGCCACAGACAGCGCTGTGAAGGCCATGGAGGCCGCAGAGAAGCTGGAAGCCAGCTATGCCAGCTTCGCCAAGAATCTGTCCAAAGACCCCGATACAACGCAGGTTGCCAGCTTGCAAGCTATCTTCGACCGGGCAATGGCTAACGTAACAAAGTTCATTCCGTCCATCAAAGGACAGAGTGACCTTACCAGTGTTACTTATGACCAGTACACAGGCTACACCGACCCGCAACGTACCAAGTTGGACGCGGCGGCATCGGCATTCAAAGACCTGCAAACCGCCATCGACTCGGCAGCGAAAACCGCAGAGTCAGCCGCAAAGACTGCGCAGGACGCGGCGGAGGCCGCATCCAAGGCTTACGAAGATGCGCTGAAATCGGTAGAGGACAGCACACGTGACGTGAACCGGCAACTGCGTGATTTCGGCAAGACTGATTTCCAAAAGAAGTTGTCACAGATCGCCTACGCCGGGCAGGACAAGCAATCTGACATCGACAAACTGAGCGCAAAGGCCGCTGAACTGAGCGCCACGGCAAACGCCCTGAGCATCAAAGCATCTAATCTTTCACTTGACTCTGTTGCCACAATCTCCACCGACCTCATTGCAGCATCCGTAGACCTGAGCGATAGTTCCAAGGAAGTTGCAGGGAATATCAAAGACACCCTGGCCAATTCAACCGCAGCGCTTGGTGATGCACTGACACTGGTTCCAGCGATCTCCAGTCTGTTCGACGGTATTCTGGCCGGGATGTTGAAGATACCGCCAGCATTGATCCTCGTCAGCAATGCCGTGCAAGGCGTAGGCAGCGCCGCAAGCAACGCATCCGGTGGATTAACTGCTTTTGGTGCAGCCGCAGGCATGGCCGGATCGTCCGCAACATCGGCTACTGGTCCGGTAAATTCGGTGGGTGCGGCATTTACCGCTGTTGCCCCGGCAGCATCCGCATCTGGTGCCGCGCTCACAGCGCTTGGTGCGGCATTCGCAACGGCATCGGCAGCGCTAAACAGCTTGACTGGCACGTTTAACGGCGCGTCCTCGGCGCTTGACGGGCTGAATGCATCGTTCGCATCTGCATCTACCGGATTGGCGGGCCTTGGTTCGGCTTTTGAAGGTACGGCAGCGTCCGGCGCATCCCTTGCAGGTAGCCTTGGTGCAGTCAGCGGGGCCATGGAAGGCATCGCAGGTGCGGCAGCGGGCGCGGCAGGCGGCATCTCGGCGGCAATATCGGCCCTATCCGCTGCATCGTCCATGCAAGCGCCATCTGGTGCAGCAACAGCTGTCAAGGCTGCAGGTGGCGGCTACATCCGTGGACCTGGCACAACAACAAGCGACGAGATACCGGCATTTCTCAGCGACAAAGAATTTGTTATGCCTGCTGATAGCGTTGAGCAGTATGGCCTTGGGTTCATGAATTCTGTGAAAAACGGCACTCTCAAGCGTCCGATTTACAGGGCTTTGGGTGGGGCTGTTACTGCCAACGTTGATGCAAATACCCAACTTGAATATCAGGGACTTTTCGAGAGTTTGGCGCAGACTTTTAATTTTGGTGTGCAAACGTTCACGCAGGCGATGCAGACGGCGCAGACTACGTTGAGGGCAACCTACTCCATACCCGATACCGAGAGCGGCATCATCAAGGCTATCCAGACCCTGTTGACCAATTCTCAGCCGGGGGCGGACGGAACATTCAGCCAAGAGGCTATGGCCTCGCTTGGCACTCTGGACAAACTTATGCCGTCTATCAACACGGTACTCGCTACATTAAAGGACCGTGCAGATTGGAAAAGCAAGCTCGACGTACTGACCGGAGAAACCACTGAGCGTGAATTGGCACTCAAGAAGGACTTGGCAAGCACCACAGACACCACAACCCAGAACCTAATCCGGCAGGTCTACGCCCAAGAAGATCTGAACAAAGTCCGTGAGGAAGAGGCTAAAGCACTTGATTCTGTCAAGGAGTCCCTAAAGAATTTCCAGAAGGAGTCGTCTTCGCTTGCATCCGACTTGGCAAGCGCGTTCGGCACGCCTGGAGCTGATAGTTCTGCTAAGTCGATCAGGAAAGATTTGGCGCTTGAGGACGTGCGCAAAACTGTGGCGGACGCCGCAGCGCTGCAATCATCTCCGACTTACGCGGCAATGTCCGCCGCAGACAAGCTAAAGACCGATGCAACCATTCAGGGGATTAGAGATACGGCGGCATTGGCCGAAAAGCAGTATGACCTGAACGAAGCACGCAAGGCAGAAATCACGCTACTGGGCGATGCGAAGTCACGCCTCAAGTCATACGCAGGGACCGGCGCATCTAAAGAGGTAGAGCGCATGCGTTTGCAAGGCAACGATGCAGGCGCTAACGCAGTACAGAAAGCAATTGACCTTGCCGACGTTTTCAAGAGCACGGCTGACGCTACGGAATTACTCAAGACGGAGGGTCTCACCGGCCTTGACATAGCTGCACTGAATCTGACAATTTCCACCAACAAAGCAACCGAAGCGCAGTATGACCGGAACCTGGCACTCGACGCAGAGATAGAAATCCTCAACCGCTACAAGTCTGTGCAGGAAGATGCAGCCGCAACGAACATAGAGTTGATGAGGGCGATGGGCAATACGGCTGGAGCGGCTGCAATTGAGCTGGCGAACGCTACCAAGGGATTTAACGACGCACAAACGGCCACCGTCCGCCAAACCAATGCCACCAAAGGCTTGATTGCCGCCTACGGTAATCTGTCAAGCACAGCCGACATGGTGACGAACAGCCGAATAGGTCTACTCACATCCAAGGGTGACACCGCAGGCGCGGCAGCATTGCAGCGCGAGTTTGACATCAAGCCTTATGTGACAGCCATATCCGATGCCACCATTGAACTGGCGAAGGCTACAACTCAAGCTGAAAAAGACATACTGAATCAGACGATTGCAACGAATACCCAGGCAATCGCAAACGTGGACCTATCAAAGTCGTTGGATGCAGAGGCTCAGGCAGCGAATGACGCGAAGAGTGCCGCCGACGCTCTTGCCAGCTCTTACGCGGACCTTAAAAAGCAGATCGAGAACGCGAGCATTGAACTGTTGCGGGCATCGGGCCGCACCCAGGATGCCGACGAAGCCGCTATGGCGCTTGCCTTGCGCGACCACGCAGGGGACGCATATTACGAGAGCCTGTACCGTGAATTGCTCACGATCCAGAAATTGACAGAAGCCCGAGGGCAGCTCAACGGCATGGAAGATTCAGCAGTGCAGAATCAGATCAAGCTGATCCGTGCAAACGGTGGCAACATCCTGGCGAACGCGCTTGAGCGGTCAGCGTTCCTGGCGAACGCTACGGCACCGGCAGCGGCGGCGCAGGCGGAATTGAACCGATCAAACGTCAGTTGGAGCGACTTCCTGGCGACCAAGGGCGTAACTATCGGAACAGCAAATGCCGGGATCGCTGCCGAAATGGCCGCGAATCTTGCATCCGGCATAATGAACGCCAGCGCATTTCAAAGCCTAACGGCGCTCGATGCTTCTGGGGCGGGTGGGTCAAACTTGCCGGAAGATGTACGTAAACTGCTCTATGAATTCGGTAAGAACCAGCGCACCGACTCTCAGCAAGCAAACTTGCAATCCGTTGTAGACACCGCCAAAGGTATCGCCGCCGCCTACGACCTGAACAAATCGCTCGAAGGCCAGCTCAAGATCATTGAGCTACAGGACGAAGCCTACAAGGCCAATCTTGACGCACAGAAAAATCTGTCAGACGCGCAAAAATCCTATGCCGATGTGCTCAAGTCCACCATCAGCACGATGCGCGACTTCATCGCCACGCTGGATGGTGGTGCAAGCCCGCTGCAGAATCTGTCAAGCGCTCGCGCTAAATTCCAGACTGTTGCCGGTAAAGCAGCAGAAGGCGACACCAGCGCATACAAAGACCTCACACCAGCAGCGCGCACTTTCCTGGACCTGTCGAAAAACTACAGCAAGAGCCTAGTCGATTACCAGCGTGACGAGGCGCGGGTACGCACCACACTGAATGCAGTTATAAACGCCAATCAGCGCGAACTGGACAAACTGCCACAAGAAATCGCCAAGGCCGCAGATCCGACAAAAGAGGCGTGGATCAAGCTACAGGAAGCAACAGCGAAAGAGGCTGACACCAGCATCATGCTTACGGCGCTTGGCGTTGATTCGGCGGCCAGCAAGCGCAGACTGCGCACGGCAGAAGAATCTCTGTCTGATCGCTTCCTTGAGGCCGTCTACGCGCTGGATGAAGCGAAGAAAACGCCTTTGCTTAAAGCGTTCAACGATGCCATCGCTGCACGGGCAAACAGCGCTGAGTTGCCAGAGTACACGGCGTTCGATTTGGGCGACATTTGGGGTACGCATATCGCTGGTGTGCTGCCAAACAGGCCCATGACGAACGAAGAACTCAACGCACTCATTGCTGAGAAGTTCCCCGGAATGGTGCCTTCTGATTTTCTTGTTCCACTGACAACAACGCAGCTATCAGAATTGGTTGGCGGCAAATTCCCGACGCTGACCGCTGAAAACCTCATAAGCACCACCGCCGACGTTGCAGATTTGGTTAACACCCAGATAGCCACAATCCTTCCTACCAATTTTGCTGGTACAGCATTCAACGCCCAGCAGATGATGCAAACGGCCATCAATCAAGCGATGGCCGCGATAACACCGGCAGTAGCCCCGCCACGGCCAAACGTTGCACCAGACTCAACAACAACTGCGGTAAACGTGGCGCAGCAGCAAGCGCTAACGGGCGGAACGTCTGGAACATCTACAAACTGGAGCGCTCTATCTGATACAGAGATTGCAGCAATGTTTAATCTCCAGCCCCAGTGGGTCAACGATGCGGCCACGATTAACCAACTGTACGCTGCATATAGCCAGTCGGATGCAGAGACATCACAGAATACAGCTGCGCTATTGCTGGAGTACAAGAAAATAAAAGGCTTTGCTGTGGGCACAAACTATGTCCCACAAGACATGCTCGCTCAAATCCACGAAGGCGAGGCCATCATACCGGCACCGTTTAACCCAGAGCGCTACAACCGCGCATCTGGCAATGATGCATTAGTTGCAGAAATCAAAGCCCTCCGTGCCGAGGTTGAGAGCCTGCGGAAGTCTACAGAGTCAGGACAAAACGCCATCGCGGCAAACACAGGGAAAGCTACCAGACTTCTTGCCAAGTTCGACATCGACGGCATGCCGGAAACGAGGACATAAACATGCTCAAAGTCCTTAAACCATCGGTGCCAACGTTTGTATCCAGCACTGTTGCGGAGCCTGCGAGTAGCGATCCGGCGAACGCATGGGCAGTTGGTAACGCATACGCATCTGGCGATACTGTCTACGTTATCGGTACAGAGCACCGGACGTATGAATGCACGGCGGCGCACCAGGGCACAACGACATCCAGCAGCACCGTCACGATGACTATTGCAGTGCCATGCGTTGTTTCATGGACGGCTCACGGCAAAGCGAACGGCACGGCAGTGGTATTCACGACCACTGGCGCGCTGCCTACCGGCCTAACTGTTGGCACAACATACTACGTCAGCGGCGCAACAGCGGACACATTTAACGTTGCCGCAACCATCGGCGGAGCCGCGATAACCACCACCGGCACGCAGTCTGGTACACACACATGCAAGACCACAAGCACGGCTCCGGTTGACCGCCTGACCGGCACAGACCCGCTTTGGCTTGATCTTGGGCCGACGAATCGCCATGCGATGTTTGACGCGATTATCAGCACTGGCACGGAGCAAGCAGCTGGGCATACGGTAACAATCTCAAATGCATCCCCTGGAGTTGTTTCCTGGACAGCGCACGGATTGCCGAACGGATCGTCACTCAAACTATCCACCACCGGAGCGCTACCCACTGGGCTGACAGTTGGCACGACTTACTATGTGGTCGGCGCTGCTGCCGACACATTCAATTTGGCCGCAACGCTGGGCGGAACAGCTATCAACACAAGTAGCGCAGGCTCAGGTGTGCACACCGCCATCCAAGACTTATGCGTCGTTGTCAGTCCAGGCATGTGTAACGGCGTAGCCACAATGGATGTGTCTGGAGTATCTGCGGTTAAGTGTGAGCAATTCAATGGGTCAACGCTGGTCTTCACACAGACTAAGCTGGTAGACAACACATTCATCGACGACTATTACGGATATTTTTTCGAACCGTATGACGTATTCACTGATCTTCTGTTTGGCCCACTTCTACCATATCCAAACTGCACTGTAAAGCTAACGTTCATACCAACGGCTGCAGGATCAACAGTTAGCTGTGGCGCTGCACTCTACGGCAATACTGTATCGCTTGGTGAGGTCGGATACGGAGCAACTGTAGGTATCGAAGACTATAGCCGGATAGAGACAGACGAGTTTGGCGTTTCAACACTGGTAGAGCGTGGATTCCTGAAACAGGCGAGCTACAACATTAACGTTGCTGATGCCCAGTTACGCAGAGTTTTTTCGACTCTCGCCGCACTGCGGGCCACCCCTTCTGTGTGGACCGCATCAGACATAACCAACCTAAGTCCGCTTAATGTTTATGGCGTTCCTACATTCAATGTGAACGTTGCGTATTACGGCTATTCAAATGTATCAATCGAGATAAAGGGAATCTGATGACAATACCAACTCTATCACCGACGCCAGTTCGCGGCGACCCTGACACGTTCTCAACAGCGTTTGAGACGTTTTTAACTGGCCTCGATCCGTGGGCTGTAGCCGTACAGGCTGTGGGTGATGCGGCAGATGCAGATGCTACCGCTGCTGCTGCGAGTGCAGCTACTGCCACGATACAGGTTGGCTTGGCTACGGCGCAAGCGGTGTTGGCCGAAGCCAGCGCGGACGCAGCGGCAGGAAGTGCACTGGTAGCTGGCGCTGTTGCGTGGGTCAGCGGCACGACTTACGCTATCGGAGATTGCCGCTACAGCCCGATAAATCTGCAAACGTACCGGCGCAGGACCGACGGCGCGGGGACTATAGACCCGAGTGCTGACAGTACAAACTGGGCGAAAGCGATTGAAGCTGGCATATCAAACGTCGTCACAGCCACCGGATCTACCACCCTCACCAGCACGCCTACACTGCTGCAAATCACGCCAGCAAGCTACGGCATAGCAGTCACACTTCCAGACGCAACAACGTGCACCGTAGGCGGTCCGCTGCACATCATCGACAACCGTGGCGCATACCCGGTGCGTGTGCTCAATAGCGCTGGTACGCTGCTGGGCTTCATTTTCGCTGGTGTTGTTTCGCACGTTTCGCTGATTGATAACTCAACGGCTGCGGGCGTGTGGACGGTTGAGAATAGTGAACTGGTTGGGGCGAGTGCGCAGTTGCTGACGACGAATCTGGCTGGCGGTATCGGAGCTTGTCTTGATTTGGGGTCAAGCCGTGAATTTATCCTCATATCAAACGCGGCAAATAGCGCAATGTATGGTGTTGTATACGACCGATCAACAAATACATTTGGCAGTGTTACTTTGATACGCACGGCAGCTTCACAAGCTAACCGTCAAGCGGCGGTTATCGTTTCGACAGATAAGATTCTGGTTGTTTCGACAGATGCAGCAACCGCATTCGAGGCCGTTTGCCTAACAATCACCGGAACGTCTATTGCAGTTGGCACAGCCGCCACAGCCACGCTGTCAGCCAACATCAGCGCATTTGCCGACGGATGCGGGCTGATTGCAGTCGGCAGCAGCTTCGTGTGCAGCTACACCGTAGCCACACCAGCAGCGCAGATTCGCGCACTGAGCATCAGCGGCACGACTGTGACGATTGGCAGTGCTACGGTGCTTGCCGGATCAGTATATGGCCTAATACAGGCAAGCGGCTCGATCGTAATAGCGATGAGCGCCACAAGCGGTGCTAATGTTGTTTATGCTCCATATACCGTATCAGGCTCAACTCTATCCGCAGGAACTGCAGCTACTGTCACAACAACCTGTAATTCTTCAATCGCTGCCAAGTTCGCACCACTCGGAACTAGATGGTTTTCAAATTTCTATGGTGCGACTAACACAAACGGGGTAATCGTAAGTCTTTCTGGGACAGTAGTAACCGTAAGTACAGTGGTTGTGTTCACTGTAAGTGGCGGTATGGCAGATGCCATCATTGTTGGCAGCAACAAAGTGCTAATGCTGGAAGCACAAGGCACCAACAACGCCAACATCCTTACAGATACAGCGGGCACCGCGAGTGCGGGGACGGCGATTACGTTGAGTTCACAGACCACAAGGGCTTGTCTTTATGTCAGTGGAACTGATGTTTTTGTGCAAGATGGAACGACGACATATCTAGTCCACAAGGTTGATTGTTCTGGCGCATCGCCTGTTCTTGCAGATGTACTGATTGCCGGAAGATCGACGACAGAAATAGCGGCTTTTGTAGCGAGCAATTCGGTTCTTTCAAGATCGCCAAAAGCCTTGTACGGAGCAGACTATGCCCGCAACGTTTTGCGGTCAGCGCTAACGCAAAATTCAGACCCTGAGATTCGGCTTGGGAAGTTTTCGCAGCGGCAGCATCTTGATTATCCTGGAGATGATTCAGGGGTAGGTGCGGCGTATAGAGGCACGAGCGCATCATCAATGTGGGTGACGACATTGAACGTCAATAAAACGGCCATCGTAAAACTGGAGTGCGTAGCATGAAAGTCATAAAAATCCCCTCCTGCAACTTCGGCCCATACGACACCATCGAAGTCCTACCCGACCGCTACCGCTGCAACGGCAATACCGACCTGCCTTTCAGCGTTGTCGGCCAGGTAGAGGTTGTCGATGCCGACACGATCCAATGGCCGGTAATCCAGGCGGATGTCTCAGAAAAACGCTCCCAACTATGGACCGAAATCAAAACTGTTCGTGACACCAAGATTCAGACAGGTGGCTATCAGGCGGCGGGGAAGTGGTTCCACTCCGACACGTTTTCGCGCACGCAGCAGATGGCCCTGGTCATGATGGGCGCCTCAGTCCCACCGATCAAATGGAAAACAATGGACGGGTCATTCGTGACCATGACACAGGCACTGGCTGGTGCGATCTTCCAAGCAGCGGCGGTGCATGATGCGGCAATTTTTGAGCACGCAGAAACACTGCGGGCGCAGGTGGACGCCGCCACCGATCCATCGTCAGTAGACATAAACGCGGGGTGGCCCGCCACATTTGAAAGTCCTGCATGAAAGTCCTTGTAGCACGCAACAACCGGCCCGGATCGTGGCTCATACGGCTGGTAACGATGGGAAAGTGGAGCCATGCCGCGTTACTGCTACCGAACGGGCTGGTCATTGATACGACCCTCACAACCGGCGTGCGGGCTAGCCCTGTCATGGCCTGGATACGTGATTACCCAACACACGAGGTAATTGATGTTGATTTGCCAGACGAGGAAAAGGCAATCAATTTTGCAAGGGCGCAACTGTCCAAGCCCTACGACTGGACGGCAATTTTCGGGATGCTGCTGCAACGCAATTGGCAAGACCAGGATTCGTGGTTCTGTTCCGAACTGGTCGAAGCTGCGCTGAGCGCAGGTGGCCGCAAACGATTCAGGGACGATGTGAGCCGCATCACACCGCACCAGACCTGGGCAGTTATGTAGGCTTTAACGTTTTCTGTGACTAGCCAGATTGACGTTGGAAATTATCGAGGTGTAAAAAATGGATGAATACGCAGCAATCCTGGAGGTGCTGGATCGCAACCATACGGCACATCTGGAGAGCCAACGTCTGCAAATCGAGCTACAAGGTGAAATTAAGGAGCATATCAAGTCCGAGAAACAGGCCATTGCAGACGCAGTGAAAGAAGGTATTGCCTCTGTTTCGAAAGACGCATTTCCCAATGGCGACCCCGTACACCACCGTGAGTGGCACGAGCGGTCTATCGAGGCAAAGCGCAAGTTCAAAGCGTCGTTGATGAATCTTTTTTTCGATGTGTTGAAGTGGGCAGCGATTGCCACCATCGGCTGGCTGGGGCTCCTCATTTTGCAAGGAATTCAGAAAGGGCTGACACCATGACCGCCTGGATTATTGAGGCATTTGGGCGTGATGGTGCGAGCCGTCACGATGTTTCTTGGGCCATCCGGTTGATGGCAATCGCCATCGCCGCGCTGTTGGTGTTCTGCACGACGATTGCCTACCATACGCTTGCCACCCATGAGCCGCCCGTCACATTCGGAGAAGGGCAAGTGCGTGCATGGGCTGACCTGGCGCGTGACGCAACGACCATCAGCTACACCCGCCCAGTATACGTGCGCGAGAGTGTGAGCGGCGTGCTGATACTGCGCTCGGTCGATTGCACAGTAGATGGCTATCGCCAGACATTTGACCTTCAGCCGTTGATCCGCAACTATAGGTCCGGCAATAACCAGAACGTCAATCGCCTTGTTGTCTATCCCTACCCGCTGCAGGTAGGAACGAAATGCAGCATGGGGACGATTGTGCGCTGGACGCCACCGTTTTCGATCAACGAACACAGCTTCACTCTACCGAGGGTCGATTTTGTTGTCGATCAACTGCCCTCCAACATCCGGGAGCCACGATGAAACACCAGCGCAACAAACTTCAACGACTCATCACCGCTGCGGCATTTCTGTCCGCGAGCCTTTGGGTTGTCATATTTATCAAACCGTTTTGACCATGACAAGCTGTGAGCAGCCAGAACTGCCGCAACGTGCCCTGGAAGCGCTGCGTGACTTACTCGCAACTCTTTCTAAGGAACGCATTGATCCGCAAATCGAATATATGCCGAACGGAAACATCAGATGCACGTGGACGTTAGGGGTGTGGGCAGCATCATGCACTATTACCCAGTACTGGCAGACCGTGAAATTTGTAGCTGTGCAGGAAAGTACATGACCTACGACCTGGACACCATTCTTCTGGGCCTACTAGCTGGGTTCTTCCTGTGCGTGTACGTGCGGGACTTGACTAAAGGGGACGATTCATGATTGAAACACTTCTCGGCGGCCTACTGGGCGGCATATTCCGCATTGCACCGGAAGCCTTGAAATTCTTTGACCGCAAGCAAGACCGCACGCACGAGCTGCTCATGCAGGACAAGGCGCTGGAGTTCGAGAAACTGCGCGGGGCGCAACGCATGGAGGAGATCGGCGCCAGTGCGGATGCTGCATGGAACACAGAAGCCATCGGTGCCTTGCGTGATTCAATCAAGTCACAAGGCGAAGAGACAGGGGTAAAGTGGGTGGATGCGCTCTCCGCCAGTGTGCGCCCAGTGTTGACGTACTGGTTCATGGCGTTGTACTGTGTAGCCAAAACAGCGGCGTTTACGGCGGCTGTGTCGTCCGGTGCCGGGTGGGGGACTGCTGCGATTTCGGCATGGACTGAGGCCGACCAAGCGCTTTGGGCGGGTGTGCTCAACTTCTGGTTTTTAGGACGAGTTTTTGACAAGGTGAAGTGATGGTTCCCCAAGCCGCAATTGACCTTGCCAAGCACTTCGAGGGCTTCTCGTCCAAGCCCTACATCTGCCCGGCAGGCTTCTGGACGATTGGCCACGGCCACCTGTGCAAGCCTGACCATCCCCCGATCACAAAGGCACAGGCCGAAGCCTACCTCATTGCCGATCTGAATCTGGCGCTACGGTCGGTGCTCAGACTGTGCCCAGTCATGGCTACCGAGTCATCCGGCAGGCTCGCCGCCATCGTGGATTTCACGTTCAATCTGGGGGCTGGCAGGCTTCACACCTCGACGCTGCGCCGGTGCATCAATTCTGGCAATTGGGACCGTGTCCCGCATGAACTGCGCCGCTGGGTGCGAGGTGGTGGGCGTGTACTGCCTGGTCTTGTGCGGCGACGCGAGGCGGAGGTGGCGTTGATATGAGTACTGTATATTAGACAACTGTCTAATATTTTCATGAAA
>ERZ761584.110-NODE-110-length-32017-cov-16.050404_pt1 | contig 32017 bp, 46 predicted proteins | sample MGYA00512168_ERZ761584 | MGnify/ENA primary metagenome ERZ761584 (study PRJEB28899, sample SAMN03785564) | bioreactor sludge metagenome | biome: EBPR Sludge; feature: EBPR Bioreactor; material: 0.22µm filtered reactor supernatant | place: Saint Lucia: Queensland...
GAGCAAGGTCCGGGGCGACTCCGACCACTACCGCGAGATGGGCACCCGCAAGGGCCGGTACTGCGTGTCCTGGGCTTGGAGCGAGGGCGCGCCGGAGCCGCCCGCGGACCTGCCGACCTCCGCGACCCTCGGGCGCGTGATCCGCCTGTGCCGCGACCACGGGCTCTCCGCGCGCCTCACCGACGAGGCCGGCTTCGCGCGCGGCCGGGTCCACGCGGACGGCTCCTACTCGCTGTCCTGACGGCGGGGCCGGGAGTCCCGCGGAGGGTGCAGGACTCCCGGCCCGCGGGGGCACTGCGGAGGGACGGCGGGAGCACGGCGGGGTGTGAGGGACGAGGGAGCGCGTAGCGTCGAGCAGCGGCACAGCCCATGCGGTCGCTCGACCGCGCTGCCCCGCCCTACGCGCTGCCTCGTGCCTCACCACGATCACAGTCGCCCCCCGAGCGCCTGCACGTGCGACTCGATCCGGATCACATAGTCCACGGCCTGGTGGTAGTCGGCCCACCGGCCGCGCACCGAGCAGTCACGGTGGAACAGGTACCGCCAGGACGAGTCCCAGGACCACCAGCGCATGGTGCGCGACTTGTCCATCTCCGCGAGCGCGAGGGCGCGCGCGACGTAGCCGCGCCCACAGTTGTAGGCGGCCCACGACCACCGGAGCTGGTCGGAGTGCTGCGGCACCATCCGCAGCGCCTCATACTGGCGCCGCAGGTACCCGATGCCCCCGCGGAGGTTGTCGGCGGGGTCGAGCGCGTTGGTCACGCTCATGTCGGCGATCGCGCCGGGCATGAGCTGCATCAACCCCAGCGCGCCCACGGGCGAGACGGCGCGCGGGTCGCCGGCGCTCTCAACCTGGACCTGGGCCTCGATCACGCGGGCGCCGTCGTGGAGGCCGGGCCAGACCACGGCCACGGCCTGCGCGATGAGGGGCCGCCAGTCTGCGGCGCTGTGTGGCGTGCGGCTTGGTCCGGAGTCGGGCAAGGCGGACACCTCGTGCGGCTGTCAGGTGTCCGCCGGGCGGCCAGAGCCTCGGGCGGCTACGACTCCCCCCGCGCGAGTGCGCGGACGGCCAGGAGCACGAATCCGACAGGACCAGTATAGGCCCTACGTCAAGCCCTCAGCACGGTCTGGACCCTGGACGTGAACAAGCTCAAGGAGGTGGGACTGCTGTAAAAAGACGCGGGCCTCGAAGGGGATCGTTCTGGCGACCCCATCGAGGCCCACAAGACCCTAAACCGCCCTTGGGGGCGGCCTAGGACGGCAAGCTGGTACCGTCATAGTAGGCCCCCAAGGACACCTTGTCAAGCTGGAGGTGTCCCCTGGAATGGCATAACCGCTTCGGGTTACCCCGGCGATGGAAGCGGGCGTCAGCGACCACGTATGGACGATCGCGGAGATCGTCGCGCTAATCGGCTAACGGCCTTTCGCGGCCCTCGCTAGGGGCACTGCTGCCGGCCCGCTCAGCCCGGACGAAGGGTTGGTCAGGCCGAGGGCGCGCTGCTCGGCGGGAGCCAGAAGCTTCTTCGCCGTCTCGCTAACAAGCAACTCGACGCGGTCCGTCTTCACCGAGAGCTTGTCGAGCTTGACCTCGACGTTCTCGATGCGCTGGGACAGCATCGTGATGGCAGACAGGATCTCTGTGGTAGCCGGGCGGAAAGTCAAGCCGGCCCCTTCATTCCTGTAACGTCACACACAGTGGATCCTCAGCCCGATCCTGCGCGCGAGGCGCCGGTCGCGCGTCCCGTCGTAGCAGGGCCACTCCAGAGTCAGCGACACGTCCTCGCCGCGCACTCCCACCTGTAGGCGCAGCTCGCCGGTCTTGCCGCGCATGTCCGCGATGGCCCGGCGTAGCAGCTCCTCGAGCTCGGGGGGCAGCGCGGGGGCCGGGGCAGGCAGAGTCACTCGCTTTCCCGGAAGGTGGACCGCTCGTCCCGTGGGGTGTCCCACTCCGTGCCGCCCGCCTGCGCCAGCTCGGCCCGCAGCCGCTCGATCTCGGCCTGCGCCTCCGCTCGGCCCTCGGCGCGCACCTGGGCCAGCACATGAGCTAGCGGGCGCGGGTCGGCCCCGTCCCGCCATCGGAATGCCATCGCAGCATCCACGTCGCTCGGCTCTCGGTCGCTCATCAAATGCCCTCCCCGGTCACAACGGCAGCCCGTACCGCTCTCGCCCACGCCGCAGCCAGGCCGGCACACGCGGCCACAGGCCCAGCACCTCCGACAGCCAGCACACCGCCTCGACTCGCTCACTCACCGTCATGACCGCCTCCTCCCCAGCAGCGCGTCAACGGCCTGCGCCTCATCCTCGACTACCACCGCCGGCCCTCCCGTCCACGTCGCCAGAAAGTGCGCCTCAGCGTCAGTGAGCTTCCGCTCGCTCGGCGGCTTGTCGCCGTCCTTGATCTCGAACAGGTAGGTCCGGCCCATGTACCCAACTAGCAAATCGGGGAAGCCGTTGCCGACGTGGCTCGTGATCGTGACGCTGGCTCCCATCGCCCGCAGCCTCTCCACGATGCGGGCCTGATTCGCGTCAGTGCGCGCCGCGCGTCTCATCGCTTCCTCCCGCCGGTTCCTCGTCGTTGTAGCGCGCCGTGCATTCGGTCCTGCCGCAGAGCATCACGGCCTTGCCTCGCGCCAGGTAGTACAGCAGCTCGGCCGCCTTGCCCACCGCAGGACGGCCGCAGATCACGCACAGCGGCCTCACTCGCCCACCTCGTCGTGATCCATCCGCAGCCCACCACTGACGCGCTTCGCTTCGTCGCGCAGCGCGTCCCGCTTCAGGTCCCAGCGCCGCTCCTCCCACGCTCGATTGCCCGGCGCGTGCGGCATCGTGAGTCGCGGCTGGAGGCGCAGCCCTTCAGCAAGGCTCGCGATCTCCTGGCACACACGGGCCATCCCGAGGTACACGATCCCGGCCGTGCGCTTTTCGCGCTCCCTACGCTGCGGCTCAGTCTCCCCGGGAATGGGGCGAGGCTGGTGGCCCACCCACCAGCGGAGAGGAGCCACGCCCTCGGCCGCGCGCTCGTAAGCCTCGCGCTCGGCGTCGTCGCGCCAGAACGGACGCCAGCACAGCAGCGGGCGCTCGTCTATCGGGTCGTGCTCGGTGCGGTAGCCGTTCGGGCCGATGTCCGAGCGCTGATTGAACGGACGCGGAGCCGAGTCACGCGCCATGCTTCGCCGCCTTCCACTCCGCGATTTGGCCCTCGGCGTCCGCACACGATCGCTCGAGCCGCTCGTGCGTCAGCAGCGCGGCGTTGACCACGCCCTTGACCGCGGCTCCGTCCGCGCGCGTGTACGCCGTGAACAGCCGCATGAGTTCCGTCGGATCACGATGCCGCGGGTCCAGGCCCTCGGCCTCCGACACCAGGGCGTAGAGCCGCGTGCGCAGCGCGTCGGTGCTGAGCCGGATGGCACGCTCCGCCCGGTCGGCAGGCGGGAGCGCCGGCGCCGGTTCCCTCTGCACCCCCTCCACAGAAGCAGAAGCAGAAGCAGAAGCAGAGCGTCCCACTTCTGTCCCGGACAGAGCCGGGACAGCGTGGGACGCGGCGCGCTGGCGGGCCTTCCGTTCACGCTCGTAACTGCGCACTTCCTCAGCACTCGCAGTGCGGCGATACTTCAGGTAATTCAACACCTTATAGCCGCCGTCCACGCGCTGAATCCGTCGCCCCTCGTCGTTGAGAGAACGGCTCCCGGCGTCCGGCTCCTCGAGCACGCGGAGGCACCGCTCGACCTCGGCGGGAGACTTGCGCGTCACGGAAGCGAGGAACGCCGCCGACACCGGCGCGACCCCGTCCCCACCTGTCCGGGACAGAATCAGGACCCACACCTTGAACACCGCGTCGTCCTCCGCGAGGATCGAGCTGAAGATCAGGCCGTCGTCGAGCTTGGTGAATCCCATGGTCACTTCGCGTGCGGGAAGATGCACCGCTCGCCCCTGCTGTCGAGCGTGTGCCGGCGCCTGTGGTAGCCGGACGAGTCGACGCACGCGCAGTGGCACACCCACCGGCCGCCCTTTCCGCGCTGTCTCGTCGGACAAGGCGCGTAGCTGTCCTCCGGGCCAGAGCCAGCCAGCCCGGCCGGCGTGGGACGCAGGTGAGACCGTCTCGATAGCTGTAGCACCCCGACCACCCCTCCCAACGTGCTGTGACTCGTCACCGGATGCCCTCCTTACGCGCGACAACGCGTTGTGTCGGCTTCGCCGGGCGTGGTTCGTGCCCGTAGTCGGCGAAGTTGGATAGCGCGTCGCAGGCGTGATCTGCCAGCCGCGTCCAGCACTGCCGGCAAAAGAACGGCGTACCGTGCAGCATCCGGAATGCCGCAACGGTGGCGCGACGCCGCGCGCAGCCGTCGCAGCGGGTCACGAAGCGGCGCTCGACGCGGGTCACTGGTTGGTCCTTCGATTCCACCGATTCCGCCGGCTGGATCGCCGACGGTCCGACGTGAGTTGCGGGATCAGTCGTGCCGTCCCAGCCCCAGGGCCAGAACGCCTCAGGCGCGAAGATCACAGGCGCCCCACTTTCGCGAAGTGCTCTTGGATCTCCGCAGGGTTGCCCTTGTAGGCGACGATGATCTTCTGCTCACGCTTGGGAAACTTGCGCGTGTTCAACGTCTTCTTCGCGTGAGCAAGGCGCGTGAACTCGCCTTCGAGGTAGACGATCCGGTTGTAGACCCCGAGGCCCCGCTGCTTGAAGAACAACTCCGTCTCGGCCTCCGAGCAGTGGTAGTTTCCGCGCCCGTCCCGCGAGTCCCCCGTCATGACCACGAAAAAGCGGTTCTCGGCGAGGTGCGCGATGGCTCGCTCGTAACCGGCGAACAGCGTGTCGCGGAACTGCTCGTAGGTCGGCAGCGAATTGAGTTCGCCCTCGGGGGGCTGCCCGTCGTAGTCCAGGTACTCCTCGACCTTGAAGTAGGGCGGGCAGCTGAAGACGAGGTCGAACATCCCCTCGGGCTCGTACGTCGAGCTGTCAGCCCGGACCCATGACACGCCCGGCCACCCAGAGCAGATCAGGTTGTTCGCGTCGCACTGGTTCTTGCGGATCTCGCTGGCTAGGTACTCGTAGCCGTACGAGCCCGCGACGTATCCGAACTGCACCCCGCCGCCGAACGGGTTGTAGATCCGCCGGCCCTCCCGCGGCATGAAGAACCGGAGAACCACCTCGCAGGCCGTCGAGTCGAGCACCGAGGCGTTCCCGTTGTGGGAGTGGCCCGTGACCACGTTGGCGAAGCCGTTGGTTCCCTGCCAGCATCCGTCACGGCTTGCGTACATCGGGTTGGCGACTGAGTGTGCAGCGCCGGACGCTTCGATGCGCTCCTTCCATTCCTTCTTGATCTTCAGCCAGTCGCCTTTCGTCGAGTCCCACACGTTCGTCATGGTGATGTGAGCGAGGAGCTTCATCCGCACATCCGCGAGATTGCCGTGGACCATGTAGTGGAAGCCCGACATCTTGAGGTACGTCTGGAAGCCGAGCGCCTCGAACAGCTTCGGCGTCTCGAACTTCGACTTCGGGTCGGTGGTCATAATCGCCGGGTAGTCGGCCGGCTTGTGCTTCAGCACCTCTCGCACCATCTTGAGGTACAGGTCGTCCGTATGCAGCTCCGGCTTGATGACGGACTGTAGGAGGCAGAACTCGCGGACCTCGTCATTGACCTGAAACGTCATGAAGCCCGCGAACTGCTCGTCGATAAGCAGGATGATCGCGGAGTGAATCTGCATGTTCTTCCGCGCGGCCCGGTGCGCGATGCCGTCCTCGAGCGCGAGCTTCGTTACGTCCTGCTCGTAGCCTGATCCGATCACGCTCTTGACGTAGCGGAAGTCCACAGCCTGAATGAACAGCGGCTTCTGCATTATGGTTGAACCCGTTTCTTCTGCGGCTGTTACTCCACACTGGTCGGGACAGGCGTCACACCTGCCAAGGAACGTAGTGCCACTGTGGAGCGAGACTGACTTCCCGCCCCCTATCGAACCGTCCCGTCTCGTCAACACGATCTCGCCGCTCACCACTCGCGGATTCGTCTTCGACGCGCGCAACGGGTTGTCGATCACCGGCACCAGCGACAAAAGATGCTCCTGCTTGTCGCGGTAGCCTCTGGCTCCGCGGCTGAACTCGCAGGTGACAACCCGTAGGACGCTGCGCACTCCGGCCTCGCGTAACCGTTCGAGTTGCCCGACGCGGTGCTTCGTCTCGGACTCGGTGTCGAGGGCACTGATGGAGGTGTTCACCACGGCGCGAAGCCATCGCAGGTCGCTGATATGCTCGTCCGACAGTTTGACCCAGTGCTTCGTGATGACGACGGGCACCTTCCCCGAGTGACGCAGCGCCCGCAGGGTCGCCAGCGTGCCGTCCCAGTCGTGCGAAGGATCGCCGGCTGTGCCCACGCGATACCACTTAGCCGGGTACTGGCTCATGAGCTTGATGAGCGTGCCGCGGTGTTCGCGCCCCTGGATGCGCCGACTGACGGCCACGCTGAAGTCGATCCCGTACCGCGCCGCCGTTTTCGCCGCGTAGCACTCGGCGTAACAACCGCCGTTCGGATACGCCGCCATTCCCCGCGTGCAACCCTTCACCGTGTCGGCATCAAGAACGCCCTTCCCGTTGAGGACCACGGTCAGAACGTTCGAGTAGTGCCTCGGTCCGCTCACCGGTAGGCGAACCATTTCAGGGAAGAGCGAGAGACAGGCACTCACTGGATAGACCCCTTGGCCGCTCCGGCTGCGGTCCCACAACCGACCGGAGCGGCCCCGAGGTCGTCACTTTCCTTTCTGCTGTCTCTCACCTCAGCAGAATCACCGTCACCCGCAGCCGAATTGCTGCGGTATCGCCCGGACGATGCCGGGCCGATCTGGTCCACCTGGCAGGCACAGCAGCCGCCGCGGTACTCACGTCCGCAGCAGCGGCACTCCCGCGCTCGGTCAAGGTAGGCGTCGGAGTAGTCGCTCATCGGGGAGCCTTGCCGCTCGTCGCGATGCCGACGAGGCACACCAGCATCAGCAGGAATGAACCGGTGAGCAGCAGGCCCGCGACCAGGTGGGCGATCACCGGCTGGCCTCTTTCTCCGCGAATGCCCGGATGCGCTCAGCAGCTTCGCGCATCGTCGCCGGAAAGCCGCTGAATCGCTGCGCAAAACGCTTCCAGCGGTCGCGCGCCATCTCGGAGTCGTAGGAGTAGCACCATCCGGGCCAGAGCATCCAGCCCCTCGGCCTCGTGCTCCACTCGACACCGACGATGCCGCCCACCAACACCGGCTGGAGCGTGAGCCCCGACGGCAGCTCGACAAGCGTCCCGCGTCTCTCGCGCTTCATCGGCTCCTCCCTTGGCAGTCCTCGCTCGCGTTGACGTAGACCTCGCTCGGCTCATCGAACCACTCATCGATCCCGATGATCAGTGTGCAGCCGCAGCCGGTGCAGACTTCGGTCTCGTCCTCGTTGTACTCGTCCACATCACGGCCGAAAGCATCCTCCCCGCAGCAGGGACAGTCGAGGTAGAAGCGACCGTCGAGGCCCCTCATCGGCGCGGCTCGGCGGCTTTGGCCTCAGCCAACGCGGCCTGCCCCTTCTCGTATGCGGCAACAGCACTCTCAGGTGAGCGCCGGTAGGCCCAATGGCTCTGCCACGTCAACAGCGCCTCCCGGAGCCGGCTCTCTCGGTCCACCGCAGCGAGCGCGGAGCGGATTGCGCGGGCCTTGTCCGCCGCGCCGAGCACGTATGGTGCGGTCCACTCCAGATCCAGCTTCAGCGTCTCCAACCGGGCGCGGTCCTCGGGGGTCACCACAGCGTCGAGCCGACGAGGCCGGCTCCCTCCCGCGCCCACTCGCCCGCCGTCTTCGCCTGCTTCTCCTCGCCCGGAGGGGCATCGCCCATGCGGATCGTCAGCATCTGCTCGTCGGGGATCGCGCGCACCGACAACTCCGCGGGAGCAATGCCACTCTCGTCCGCGTACTCGGCCTCGTAGTAGTCGCGGGCCGACTGCTCGCTTTCGGCGGAGATCCAGTACAGTTCGCAGTCGTCGTCGATCAGGTAGACGTGCAGGCTCATCGGCTCTCCTCCTCGAAGGCGAGGGCGGCCCCTCGCACGCTGCGCCATGCCTCCACAGCGTCGACGAGGTGCCCCTGCCCGACGGCGTAGCCTGCTCGTCGCACCTCACGCCACAGCGCATCCCCGTGCAGCGCCAGCCGGTCCCGCTCGGCCGACGCGGCCTCGTACTTCTCGCGCCACGCGCAGCGCACCCCATCCGACTCGGCATGAGCGATGCGCTTCCACTCGTCCCGCTCGCGCATCATCTGGACCGCCACTTCGGCGTTGCGCGCCACGCCACGGTCGGCGCTATCCCGCTCGGCCCGCAGCTGATCGTTTTCTTGTGCGACGGCGCCCAGGCTAGAGGCGCAGAACGTCAGAGCCTCACGCTCTACGTCGAGACGCTCGCTCAGTTCTTGGTAACGCTCGGCGTGAGTCCACTCGCGCCCTTCGCTGTCGATGTAGTCGATGCTGCCGCTCATCGGGCCACCACCACGACCATCAGCGCCAACGCCGACCACAGCAGGGACAGCGCGAGCCAGCCCAGCGCGCCGTCGCGGTCACGGTCCAGCGGCTCAGTCGTCACAGGCTCACCTCCACTTGATTCGCGTCGGGGATAGACAGGCCGAGGAACTGCGCGGCCCACACGCGGACGCGCTCGATGTACTCCGTGAACTGCTCGACGGTCAGCAGCCGCGTACTCGGCGGCATCGTCAACGTCTGACCGTTCAGCAGTTCAATCGAGCGCGGCGAGAGAAACTGCGCCTTGAGCAGCGCGTGAGCATCCTCACGGTTCTCTCCGATGTAGCCCGCGATCATGTCGACCACTACGCCGTGGTAGTACCGGTTTTGCGGCAGCGTGCGGGCGTGCTGCTGGCGCGTGACGGTGACCCACACGTCACGGCCCTCGTGCCGTGCTACGGCCGCGCGCCACGCCATCGGGTCGGCAGGGATCAGCTGCCCCTTGACGACCTTGCCAGCGTGGCGCGCGGTGTAGCTCACAAACGGGCCTCGCGCTCCGCTACCCAACGCGGCGCGTCAGCGCCTCTTCGACGACGATCGTGACGCCCGGGATCTCGCGCGCTCCGGCACGAATCGCACGCGACAACACCTTGCGCAGTGCCTCGATCACGACGGGGTCGCGCCAGTAAACCACCGGCACCGCGTCGAGGTCGTGGATGCCGCCGAGCACGTAGGCATCCCGCGCGCTCACGCTGCCCGAGTCGGTGCGCGTCCCTCGCGTCATCTCGCGCGGGGCGTCGAGCGCGGCGACCGCCTGCGACTTGCTCGCGGCCTCCGCTTCGGCGAGCGCGCGCTCGCGAGCCTTCGCGCTCTTCGCCGCGTCAGCCTTCGCCAGCGCCGCGGCCTCGGCTCGCGCCGCCTCTTCCTGACGCCGCCGCGCCTCGTCCTGCTCGCGCTGGATCCGCGCCCGCTTCACACCGCGCCACGCGAGCACGAGCCGCTCCAGGACGCCGCCCTTCCCCACCAACTCCTCGGCGGGATCCGTGACCACCTTGAAGATCGCGTTGACGGCCTTGACCTGGGCGTTCAGCGGGTCCACCTGGGTCCGCCGCAGCGCGTCCAGCTCACGCACGGCAGCGAGCCCGCGCGTCAGCAGCTCGACCGCCTGCGCCTCGGCCTCGTCGCTCTCGATCGGCTTGCGGGAGACGGCCTCCGTGACCAGCCGAATCTCCGTCGCCATCAGCTCGAGCTTGGCGAGGCCGCGGGGGTCCAGTAGCTGGATCGCGTCGTCGAGCTTGTCCTCGGGGATCAGGCGCGCGAGCGCCACGACTGCCGGGGTGCTCACGCGAACGACACCTTGCAGGGGGGGCAGTAGTGCGTCTGACCCGCCCTCGGGTACTTCGACGGGCTGGAGGCCCGCCCGCACTTCGGGCAGGGAAGCTTCTCGCCGGCCGCGGGCGCCGCCGGGCGTGAGGCCGGCTCCCTCCTCGCGGGCGGATCGACCCCGGCCCGCTCGTAGGCGTCCGCCTCCTCGTCGTCTGTCCCGGGCTCGCGCGCGGGCTCCGGGGCCGCTGCGCGCGGCGCCGCGGGCTTCGGAGCGTGGTCGCGCTCGCTCGGCCCGCCCTCGTCCAAGTCCTGCGTGAACAGGTCGCTCGACGCCGTGCCCGTGAGCGCCGCGTCCAGATGCGCCCGCTTCTTCGCCATCTTCACGAGGGTGTTCTCGAGGTCGTAGGGGTCCGGGTTCTCGATGTCGCCGACCTGCTGGCCCTCGATCTCCGGCGCACCGTCGGGCCACTTCGCTCCGCAGCCGCCCTTGCTCTTCCAGCAGAGCCACCCGCCCCCGTACTCCTCCTTGCCCTTGATGACCTGGCCCACGACGCCGCACGCGGGGCACACGCGCTCGCCGCGTCGGTAGCGGTGCTTCCGCTCCCACGAGTTCGCCGAGCCGTAGCCGACCGCGACCACCGGCCCCGTGATGTCGCCCAGGTGCAGCTCGCAGCGCATCGTCACGCGCAGCGCGGGGGCGCTCACGCCGTCGCCCGTCTCGATCGTGGGCAGGAAGTCGGGGCGCAGCCCGTAGATCGAGCACAGCACCTCGGCGCCCGGCTTGAGGAGTGTCGGCTTCTTCGTCCCGGGGATGACGCCGTAGTGCGTGCCCTCCTCCATCAGCTCCTGCTTGATCCGCTTGATCCGGTCCTGCCCGCGCTTGAGCGCGACGAGTCGCGCCTCGAACTCGCCCTCGGGCATCGTCGCCATCGCCAGCATCCCGGCCTGCTCGCGCTGGAGCCCGACCGGCTGGTCGACCACCACCACCTCACTGCCCATCTCGCCCTCCCTCGATTCCCGTCGCCAGGCACGCCATGCACTGCTCCTGCCTCGGACATCGGCGCTGGCACTCCGCGTCGGTGCGGCAGTCGTGGACCCAGATCTCCCCCGTGCCCGCGCAGTCGGGACACGGCCTCCTCGTGTCCGGTTGCTCCGGGACGTGTCCGGTGGACACGGTGCTCACTCCCCCGCCCTGATCCCGCGGTTGTAGTCGCGCCGCCGCGCCGCGGCCCGCTCGGAGATGACGCGCCGCTCGCGGCACGCCCGCCACGCCGCCAGGGCGTGGGCCATCGCGTCCTCGGCGCTCAGCGTCGAGGCGTACGTCTCGTAGACCGCGACGCACTCGTCCACGTCGTCGGCGTGCATGTCGTGGATGCGGCCCCCGGACGCGAGGCGGTAGCTCGCCGGCTCGGGCAGGCGCAGGGTCGACGCCTCGTGATCGGTGATCATCGGATGATCCCCCCATGCCTGAGCCCCGCGGGCAGCGGCTTGTCCTCTCGGATCAGCTTGCGGAACGTCGGCCACCGACTCGGAGCGGTTGGAGCTCATTCCGCCATGCTCCATCCGAGCTCGTTGGGCCCAGTGGGCAGCGCGAGTTCGAGGCCGTTGCGGTAGGCGTCGCGGATGCCCCGGGTGAGCAGATCGGCGTCTGTGCCGACCCAGCGTTGACGCGAGGCGAAGCCGAGCGTCAACGCGGCCGTGGCGGCCCAGGCGGCCCAGGCGGCCCAGGCGGCCCTGGCGTCCCAGGCGGCCCTGGCGGCCCTGGCGTCCCAGGCGGCCCTGGCGTCCCAGGCGGCCCTGGCGTCCCAGGCGGCCCTGGCGGCCCTGGCGTCCCAGGCGGCCCTGGCGTACCTGGCGCCTTCGAAGTGCCGCAGTTTCCACTTGAGACCGCGAGCGGCAAGGGCCTCCGCCAGGCCAGCCTCCACGGCCTTCTGCTCGCGGTGCGGGCGCGAAAGCGCCTCTCGCCAGGCGAGCTGTTCGACCGCCATCGCGGCCGCGTGTGGTGCGAAGCCCTGCGACAGCTCGACGATCGCGGTCGTCACCTCTTCGTCGGTGGCCTCACGGACGAGCGTCAGCCTCGACGCGCGGGTCTTTTCGCCACGCTCCACCACGACCGCGCGGGCGGGAGCCTCGACGAGAAACAGGCGCGAGGGTCGACCCGTAGTCCAGAGACCTGCGATGCGCAGCGCCGCATCAGGCTTCGCGCAGAAGTTCCAGCCCGCGCCGCAGGCGTCGTCCGAGCGGTCCACCTTCACCGCGGCCAGCGTGTACGGCGTCGAGCCATCCCACACCGGATCTCCACCCCGCACGGGCGGCCGTAGGTCGTGAGTGAAAACCTTCCATCCGATCACCGATCACCTCCTCGGGCGCGAGTCATCACCCACGCGCCGCAGCTGCGCAGCCACCGGCGCACAGCCTGCCGGCGCTGAGCCCGCAGCACACGCGGCCGGATGTCCCTGCGGATCTGCTCCAGCACAGCCTCGCGCCTCGCCTCGTCGACCCAGCGGTCGAGCGCGTCAAGCTCGGCCGCAGTGAGCCGGCCGCGCTGCGTGCTGGGGTGGGCCAGGTGGAGCGTCATGAGCGCGTCCCTCCCCTCTCGACATCGGCCGCCGTGATGATCCCGCGCACGAGCCGGCACATCTCCGCGTGCGCTCGATTCCGTACGGCTGCGGCGGCTCCGGCTGCGGCGGCGGCGTCGGCGTAGGCGGCGTCGGCGGCGTAGGCGGCGGCGGCGGCGTAGGCGGCGGCGGCGGATCCCACCTCGTCGGTGGAGGCGCCCCCGTCGCACCATCGCTCGGCCGTCTCGATGGCGATGCGCGGCCGGTCATCCAACGCAAACGGGAGCGCTGTCCGGGCGCAAGCGCACGCCCCCTTGACGACGAGGCTCCGGTCCACTCCTCGTCGAGCGGCCAGCCAGGGCATCCAGTCGGCTCGGCGACACGTCCTCCACGCCACCGCCAGCGTCTTGCCGCTCGCCCATCGCCTGGCAGGACCGCAGGCGTTCAGCCGCTTCAGCTCAGCCGCGAATGCTGTCGCTCTCACCGCGCCCCTCCCAGGTGCAGCGTCACCTCGTCGGCCCGGTCCTCGGTGAGCCCTCCGGGATAGGGCCGCTCCGGCAGCCCAGCCTGGGACCGGTAGCCCGGCCAGCACCGCTCACACAGGCCGTCCGAGTAGACGCCAGCGGGTGCGCCGGGCAGCAGGCCGAAGGTGCGATGGCAGACGCAGCAGCGGCGCATCACAGCACCTCGATCCAGTACCAGACGAGCCCGCCGCCGCAGTCCCGGTGCCGCACCGTCTCGCCCTGACCGCTGAGCCACTGCCGCACGTCGCTCACCCGCGTCCGCCAAGCCGCGCCCGGCGGGAACGACTGCGCGAGCCCGCGATTGCTGATCGGTCCCTCGCGCAGCAGGTCGAGGACCACGCGGCTCATCCGGCACAGCCGGCGCGCCTCGCGCGCGGGCACGCGCTGGTCGACCACGGGCGGGAGCGGCTGCGGGTCGTCGAGCAGCGACGCCTGCCGCGACTGCCACGCCGCGTACCGACACGCAGGCTCGCAGAAGACCTGGTGCGGGCGCCCCGGCTCGAATCGCCGGCCGCAGCGCTCGCACAGACGGGCCGCGTGAGCGCGCGCAACGCGTTGTCCCGGGCGCTGCGCGTCGAGGCCGGTCACTTCCCCGGCTCCTCGACCGTCACGAGCACACGGGCCGCGCGAGCCCGCTGCCACCGGATCCGGTTCAGCTCGCGCGCTACTGCGGCTCGCTGCGCCCGGGTACTCCCTGCCCACCGGCGTTTCGCCAGCGCAACAGCCGCGGCGTCCTTGACTCGTCCCATAAACGGGAATCTAGTCCGTGCGGTCCGACGTGTCAAGGGCTTTCTTCGTGCGGACCGACCCGCTACCCCATCTGCGGCAGCGGCTCCTCCATCATCTCGAGGTCCATGCCCCTCAGGGCGTAGCTCGTGCGCTGCACCTGCACGCTGTCGACGAGGCGCCCCATGATGCAGGTGTCCGAGTCCGTCTCTGTGGGCACCAGGATCATCGGATAGCGCCCTCCACGTGACGCCCTCCATACCTCGTCACGCAGCTGCTGATACTCCGCGTCGTTCCGCGGCCGGAACACCATCGCGACGCGACGAATCGGCGCACCTCCGCGCAGGTACACCGACTGCGCCCCGTCGCCTGCCTCCGCTCGCGTCTGGTGATCGTCATACTCGATGGTAAGCGGATAGTCCGGCGCGCACGTGAAGCTCCCGTACTGGCCGAGCCACCACTCGCCAGCCCACGGGATCGCGCCCGGCGTGCCGCTGAGCAGTAGTCGCCAGTACCGGACGTAGGTCGCCGCGACCGTGCCCCAGATCACGTCACGCCGCAGCGTAGGCGTGATTCTGTCGGTCCACGTGACGTTGTCGGGACTGCTCTGGACCTTCGGCGTGAGCGCCGCGCCGAAGTTGTGTCCGTGGACGCTCGAGAACGTGACCGCCGGCAGGTCCGTCACATCGTCCCGATACGTAGTGCCCGCGTTTTCCTGCGCCACATAGACCCGCAGCGTCACCACGTCGGCGAACGTGGTCGATAGCGGCTCGACCGTGTAGGCCTGCGTGCTCGTCGCACCGCTCGCTGTCGTGCGGCTCAGCACGTTACTCGAGCCCGCGGCCCACGACGCGCCGCCGCTCTGCAGGTAGTGCCCGGTCTCCACGCAGTATACGCGCACCACGGCAGCGCACGAGCCGCCCCCGCCGTACAGCCAAGCGCTGATCGTGCGCGCCTCGCCTGCTCGCGCGCTGAATTCGTAGTAGTAGGATCCGGCAGCCGTGAAGCGCGCCGAGTAACTGCCAGTCGCCTTTTGCGTTCCGCTCTGGTCCATCGTGCCGCTGACCTGCGTCCACTCGGAGACGCCGGCCTCAAACGACGGGTCGCCCCACGGGCACAGGTCCGCATAGACGTTGCAGTCGGCCGTAGCGGCGGCCCACCGCGTGGGCATGTTCGCGCGCCCATCGTACAGCCCAGCGACGGGATACAGCGCGTCGCTGCTGCTCTGCACCGGCGCCGTGCGTAAGCGCGTCAGGAAGTTTGCGTACCGGCCGGCAGAGAACTGGAAAGCCATTACACCCTCGCCATTTCATCGTCCGGTGGGCAGCGCAGGTCCATCACAAGGTTCGTAATCACAGCATCGATCGGCACGCTGTAGGGCCCCACAGTCGAGTCATTGCCGAGCGTGATCGTGTCATCGGTGCCAATGGCGCCCTCTGCGAGTCCGGTCGCTACAGTCGACCCGGCCACGCCGTCGACCCAGATCTTGAGGGCCTGTCCCGTCACGTCGTGTTCGTCCTCGGCCGTCGAGGTCCAGCGGCCGGCGATAGTGTACGTCGCGCCCGCTACAGGCAGCGTCCAATCGCCCACCGCTGCCGTGGCGAACTGCGCCGACCCGCTCCCGTTGGATAGCACCCACGCCCCGGTCGTGCTGTTTGTCCGCGTGTAGTACACGGTCATCGGACCTTGCGCCATGAGTGTCCGCGCCCCGCCATCCGGTAGGTCTTCGTGGCTCCACAATGGAGTAACGCAAACTTTAAAGTATCCGCGCGACGCGTCCATGATGCGAGTCACCGCCTGGTTGTACAGGCCACAGATATCCACCGTGCGCGTAACCGCTACCGTCGTCGTCGGCAACAGGTCACGCCTACACCACGCAAACGTGGTCCCGAGCTGTAGCTCGATGGCGTAGATGTGCGCTGTGTTGGCCGTCGTGCTAAGCCCATTCAGAAAGCCTGCGAACACGGTGATACTTGTAGGCGCGGCGCCAACATCGATCTGCTTGGTAACCGTACGCGCGAGCGTACCACTGATTGCCGGGTAGAAGTACGCCGCAGCGGCTTGCCACGCTCCCGCTCCGTCGTTCCACGACCACCCATCTACGCTGCGCGTGATCTTCACGAACAACGGATCTGATCCACTGTTGTTCTTGTACCAGCAACGCACGAATAGCTTAGTGTTCGCCGCGAACCCGGCCACGGTCTGGGAGACATAGCAGTTTTCACCCGCAGCAGTCGTCGTTGCCTTGCAGGACTGCTGCATGCCTGCCACGTCAACCATGTAGTCGGCCGTATCGGCCGTCAGGGTCGCAGATCCGGTTACTGTCGAGGTCCACCCCGTGAACGAGCCGGCGGAAAACGTCGAGTAAAGCAAGTAGTTGACGTCACTGCCGCCCTGGATCAGCAGTCCATCCTTGGTCAGCAGCGGCTTGTTCGACGCGGCGGACTGGTACAGCCCATCTCCGGGTCTCTGTCCATAGGCCACCTGCGCCCGCGTCGTGCCCCAGCCTCCTCCACGGTGATAGAGCGCAAGGCCCGACTGAACGTCATCGATCGCCGTGATCCGGAATGGAGACCAGAACGCGGCCTGCACTTCGCGCAGATCCCACAATGACAGCACCCGGCCCGGAGGATCGAAGCGATCCCGCACCGCGTAGCACAGCAACTGGACCTGCTCCCACGATCGCACGCCGGGAGACCACGGCAGCACGTCATGCGACGACCAGACGCTACTTCCTGGCTCAATGTCGCCGAAGGTGGGCCCGACCTCCATTTCGACAGTGCGCTGTGCGGCCGACAGCAGCCGCAGCGAGTGAGACATCACTACCCGATTCGGCTCGATGTAAGCACCAGTCGGTGTCGTCTCGAGCTCGACGTAGACCTGTGCCCAGTCCAGCGACGCAGACGAGCCGCCGGTAGTCGCGTCGATGCCAGAGCCCTTCGCGCTGACCGCGGAGGACTCGAAGCCTGCCTTGAACGTGCCGCTCAGCAGCTCCGAGCGCGTCCATGCTCCCCCAGCCGGCTTGCTCGTCCACGTGTAGCGGATCTCTTGGAAGCTCTCCGCGGGGGCCTCGGTATTGCGGTTCCGCGCACTCGTGACCGTCGAGGTGCCCACCTGATACGAACGAACGCCGGTACCAGGGTCGACGAAGAAGCTGAGCGTCGGCTGTGTGTCGATCGAAGCCGGGCCGCCGTTGCTCGTCCGGACCAGCAGCACGAGAGTCAGCCCGGCGATTGTCACGTTCTGCGGCGGGTCGTCGAATGTGAACTCCGCGCGTCCGTTGTTTCGCGTGCCAGCCGTCGCGCTTGAACGGGCGAATCCATAGTCCGTCTCGTCGAGTGCCCCGTACAAATCATCACACGCACCGGCGCAGTCCGACGAAGAAGACTCGGTCCACGTCCCTGCCGCAGTATGCGTGCCCCATCCACTAGGCAGACTCCATGAGCAGAAATGCGCCTTCGGATACATACGCTGGAGTGCCACTTTAAACGGCCCTCCGAATAGCCCACGGAAGCTGCACGCTCGTCGTCACATCCTCACCTACAGCTGGATTCGTCACAGTGAGGGACGACAGATACTGTCCTTGGACCTCGTCAAAGAGATACGCTCCGTCGATTCGGTCGGTCAAGTTCGTAGTGTCCTGCTCGTAGATCGCTGCGCTGCGCTCATCCATCGTCCGCAGGAGCGGCGGATCCGTCGCTCCACGATACCCCTGAAACTCCAGCGGGATTACGCGCAGCGCTAGCCGACCCGTTGCGCTCCAGTAGGCCCGGAAGCACGTCCACGTTTCGAGCCAAGAGTTGAGCACGTCTCCGACTTGCACAGCCTCAGCATTCCCGCCCAGATACCCAGCGCCCTCGAGTGCCTGCCGCTCTGCCCACTGCGACGCAAGCGCCCAAGCGTCAGGATCGATCACGCTGCTGTCTTCGGCGGTCGCCCACACCCCAGACAGGTACTCTTGCTCGGCCCAGTTGATCAAATAGTGGCGGATTTGCTCGACGGGGTTAGTAATGAGCGTCCCTGTCGGAGCCGTCGAGCCGCTGCCGGTGTTGCCCGTGGACTCGTAGCCTCTCACGTCGCATGTGATGACATCTGTCGCGGCAGGGATGTGCCCGGCCAGGAACCCGATGATGGTGTATGCCCGCCCCGCGACCGAATAGGAGTAGCTGACCGCGTAGTTCACTCCAGCGGTTTCAATAACCCCATTCTTGTAGACCGCAAGGACTTGCTTCGCTTCGGCGATCGCGGGCACATACCATGCCGCAGTGCCGGCCTGGAAGCGCACACAGATAGCCGGCAACATCCCGACGCCTGACAGCCCGGAGCTGTTGTGAGTGCCGTAAACCAGCGGCGCATAAAGCCCAATCGAAGGCGTGGGGATATAGGGCCACTCCGATTTGGTGAGCGTATGCCCCGGGTACGTGCGCAGCATCCTATCGTCAGTGCGCAGGGTCAGCGTCACCGTTTGCCCTTCGTAGCCCCAGCGGTCGAGCATCCCCACGAAGCGCGTGGCATAGTCCGTCGCGTTGCCTGCTATCACCCAGTACACCGTCACCGCGCTGCCGCGCTGCCGTCCACCCTCGAGCGCCGCCCGCAAGGCCTGGTCATCGTCCGCCACCTGTACGGTCATCTCCAGCGGAGAGAGGCTGCTCGATCGGACGTCAAAGCCTCGCTGAATCTCGCCCCACTCGATCACCCGCGGGACGTAAGACGTACCGCGCGCCGACACGATGCCTGACGAGAGCCGCATCACGGTACTGGACGGAAGCCATGGCGGGAGGTCGCCTGTCGCGAGCGTGTGCCGCCATGTGATCTCGAGTGCCCCGCCGATTTCAGCGCCTGGGTCAGCCGCCGCCGTGGCGAAGTTGCCCGAGAAGCTGCTCATCGTCCACCATTCACAGCGACCTGCGCGTCGCGCCTGATACGCCCGTTCTGACGCAGGGCGCGCGACACGACACGCTCGACGCGCCGGTCAAACGCGTACTCGGTCTCTCGCGTGACGCCCATGGTCCGCGCGATCGTGATGTTCGTGCTCCCGCCGATGCTTGATGTGCGCGAGAGAGGCACAACAGCTTCCGGGCCACGCTCCCCGATCCACGCGAGCTGTGGGCGCGTCACGATGCCACCATCTGCGTAGCCCGAAGCGCCGGCCATCTGCTTGAGGTAGTCGCGGCTCTCCTTGAGCACGTCCAGTTGTGTCGGCAGCAGCTCCATCCCCGCCGCAGCCATCGCGTCCTGCAGCCACTGCGGCATGTCCTGTCCCTGCGCCTGGTACGCCTTCGCCAGCGTCGCAAGCTGCTCTTCGCTCGCCTGCGCCGCCTCCTCGGCAGTCATCCCGTTCTGCTGCAGCGCCTCAAAGGTCTTCTGCGCGATGTTGTTCGCGTCGGCGAGCATCGATCTGTCGATGTACTGCGCGTCCATCGCTCCAGAGAGTAGGTTTCCAGTACCCTGCGAAGCTCCGAGCAGCGCCCGCATCTTCGGATCGTTCGTCAGGTCCATCATGCGCCCGACGCGGCCGAGGCCGAGCGCGGCAGGATCCAGCCCCTGGCGCGTCATCTCCTCGAGGAGCTTGCCCCACTGCGGGCGCATCGCGTCGATCCCAGCGATGCCCTGCCGCTGGAATACCGCCCAGAACTGCGCGCCGAATAGGTTCCCCGCACTCTGCGCCACGCTCGGATCCGAGAACGTGCTCAAGATGTTCCCGGCCGCGTCGGTGTACGTGAGGTTGTCGATCAGCTGATTGACGCCCTGTGTCGCGGTCTCAAGGCCCTTCATGCGCTTCTCGAGATCCTTGAGCGCTGCGTCCAGGCTCTTGGCGTTTTTGTTGTCGAGCGCCCACTTGAGCGAGACGCCGTACTTCTCGGCCGCAGTCTCTGCCGCCGCGAGACTGCCGTACTGCTTCTTGAGCCCGTCCTCCATCTGGAGGAACGCTTCCTCGAGTGCGCGCTTTTCTTCCTTCTCCTTTTTCCGGCCGCCAAGCCAGCCCGCAACGCCACCGATCACGCCACCCACGACACCGCCGACCACGTTTCCAATGCCGGGCACGATCGAGCCGATGGCGGCCCCGGTCATCGCACCGCTCGCGACGCCTGCGATGGCGCCGCCAGTCTTGCGGTTACGGCCTCCGATCAGCGCGCCGATCTGACCGACGCCAGACGCGACGGTGTTGAACTTCTGCTGGCCGTTCATTCCGCCCCAGCCTTGGAAGCTCTGACCGATGTTGCCGATCACCTGAAGCGCGTTCCCCATGTTGCCGCCGATGATCCCCGCCATCAGCGCAACACCTTGCAGCGCGCCGGCCCACACAGCAGCCGACTGCGCCGCTTTCTGTGCAGCGATGTCTGCCTGTGTCGTCTCATTCACGACGAGGTGTATGGCACTCTTACCGGCCGCTGGCATCAGCTGCGTGAGCCACTTTGGGTTCGCGCTACGCAGCGGGTCCATCATCTCTTCAAGGCTCGGCCCCATCTCGCCCGCGTTGCCGCGCACCTTCAGGTCAGACGACGCTTTCCTTCCCAATGTCCTAGCGAAATCGGCTCCGAGTTCCTTTATGGCATCTTCGGCCGCCTTGCCAAAGTCATGCCCGTAGTCCTTCCCGCTCTTTTTCGCCGTCTCCTTCAGCGAGCGCGACATCTGGTTCGCGGAATCGAGGCCTGCCTGTCGCGCAGCATCGGCCTGGACCTTCAAGGCGTTCCCGAAGTCGGTTAGGCCCTGACCCGTGCCTTGCTTATACGCTCCGAACGACAGCAGCTTCGCGATCCACGGGTGCTTGTCCATCACCTGGCCGAGCTGCCCGAAGTTGGTCATCCACGTGCCGAAGAATCCAAGCACCGCGCCCTGTGCCTGCCCGAGACCGTAGACGATCGCCTGCGGCAACTGGGTCAGGAACTCGATTGCGGCCTTGAATGCCCCGCTGCCCGCCGCAGACGCGAGCATCGAGCGCGTGAAGTCCTCCCACGCTCGCGCCCCCTTGTCGAGCATGTCGTCGAGTGCGTTCAGCGATGCCAGCTGCTGCTCAGTCAGCCCCGTGTTTTTGCCGACCCCCGCCGCTACGTCCTCGAGCACGGGCACCAACTCGCCCCAACCCTTGCCCCATGCCGCTTGACCGAACGCCGCGCGCTCAGTCTGGCTCGTGAGCGATGCCCATTGCTGCGCCAGCGTCTCGAGCTGCTGCTCGGGCTTCATCGCCCGAATCTTCTCGACGTCCACGCCGAACTTCGCGAGACCGTCGCCCTTACCCAGTGCGACCTGCATTCGGCTCACTGCGCTAGTGACATCACCAAGCTGCATGCCCAGGTTCTTCGCGACCCTCTCATACTGCTGGATCGCCTGCGCACCGATGCCCGTTCTGCGGCTTGCCTTGTCGATCTCCTCTGCCCAGCTGGCCGTCGTCGTCACAAGCTGCCACAACTCGCGCGCAGCGGCGCCGACCGCAAGCCCCTTCGCCATCTTTGCAAGGGAGTCGGTCGCCGTGTCGGCCTTCTTCCCGACCACGTCCAGCGCCCCGGCCACCTTGCCGAGCACCACTTCGCCGTTGGACTTGACGTCGACGTTGATGGCTACGTTCGCCACGCTTCAGTCCCCCTTCGGCTCAGGCCGCAGCCGCCGCGACACCTCGGCAGATCGCACGGCACTTGCCGCACGCGCATACGTGTTCGCCCGATCCTCCGCACTACGACCATGCATCAGCGCGCGGGCATACTCGGAGAGGAGCGGCTTCAGGTCGTCGTGAATCATCCATCCCATCAGCGTGTATGCTTCGAGGTTCGCCGGGTGCAGCTCGACACGCGGGCACGGACGCCCGTGCTCCTGCTGCCACCAGGCAGATCGCAGGTCCGGAATGCACATCGGCTCATCGCCACCACTCACCACGCATGCACCGCACCGTGCCTCGGTCGTCTCGTACGTCCGCCCTGACTCCGCTGCTGGTATCGTGTCGCGGCTGTCCCAGCTCCATACCCAAGCCGCTACGAGGTTTTTCCCAGGTCGGTCTCCTCCTTCGCGGCCTGCAATGACAGACTGTTCGCCTGCTCGATGACCCATCGCATGAGCTGCGGCAGCTCGCCGAACACCACGCGCTTGATGGACTCCGACCAGCGCCCGTCAAGCGTCACCAGTGCGTCTGCCGTCTCCCCAGGTGCCGTCTCGGGAGCCGCGCCCTCGAGCAGCTCGCGCGGCACCTGTACGTCCTCGCTGTCGACGAGCGCGTAGACGGCCAGCTCCATCTGGTACCGCTGCGTCTGCTCGAGGTCCGTGTCTTGGATGATCGCGCCGGCCTTGCGCCGAGCCTCGATCTTGCGGCCGAACGTCGAGAAGTACGTCTGACGGTCGAACGCAGACGGGATCCGCCGCACCTTGAACCGCGCGGGCTTCGGCTCGCCCTCGACTTCGTATGTGAACCAGTGGCCCTGAATCGCTCCCGACTTGACGAGCTGCATGCTTCCTCGCTTAAGTCGGCCAAGCCATCTGTCTCCCGACGAGAGCCGGCCTCAGTTGTATCCCGGCAGTGATCCTGCCGGCCTCTCTTACGCCAGCGCGTCCGTCGAACGCTTGCTGAAGATGTCCAGCGTCAGGGCATCGGTGTAGCCCGCGGTGAATCCTGTCGGGATCGTGCCGACGTGGAACGACTCGAACGGGATGGACCACGTCTGTCCCTCGGGACCAGGGATCCCGGGCTTGCCCTCGCCGAACACGACGTAGGGAAGCCAGAAGATCCACTGGTAGTACTGCGTGGACGCACCCGCGAGCGTGGTGCTCGTGAGCTTGATCTTCATCTTGCCCGCGGTCGCCGCGCTGTTCACGTACGCAAGCTGCGCCGCGGCCAGCGCGCTGGATCCGCCAGTGCCATCCTGCACGGTCGGGAACTCGAGCGAGCCGGTGACCTTCACGAAGTCGGTCTCGATCGGCTCCGAGATCTTGTCGCCGCGCTCCGTGGACACGCGCCCTTCCTGCGGGCGCTCGACGGTGATCTCGAACCCCGTGCAGTACAGCAGATCCGTGCCCGAGAAATCGGCCCCGTTCTGCGCGTTGTAGTTGACGAGCGCATGCTTGAACAGCGCCCAGTCGAGGTTCGACGGCAGCGTGATGCTGTCGACGCTCGTTGTGGTGTTGCTGGCAGACGTGCCGTACTTGTAGTCGTCGCCAAGTCCCTTGAAGGTGACCTCGATCGGCTTTCCGGACGAGGCCTTGACCGTGAAGCTGTTGAACTTCACGGCAGGGATCTCGACGACGAGCGTGTCCTTGATCAGCTCGTAGGCCAGCGTGGCGAAGATGCCGTCGTGCTGCTTGTTGATCTTCAGCACGTGCTGCTTGGCCGACGTGTCCACCGTCGAGGGCGCGCCTGCCGTGCCCATGACCAGAGCCATCAGCGTCTCGAGTCCCTCGTAGCGGACATCGCTCGTCAGGCTCACCGACACGCTCTTGCTCCCCGGCACGGGCGGCAGCATAGTCACGTTGCCGGTGAGCGCCCGGATCGGCTCGAGGCCCAAGTTCCCGGGCGTGTCCAGGCTCTTGACGTACAGCCCATCACCCGTCGCAGGCACGACGGCCGTGCCCCAGGTCGAAGCCTTCTTGGCGCCGACGATCCCCTGAAAGCCCTTTGCGCGAGCCATCGTTACTCCTCCCCGCCCTTGGTCCGCTTACGCTCTGCCGGGGCGGCCGGGGGAGCGGGCTTCAGGCCGAGTGCGAGCAGCGCCTCGGCGGCCTCGTCCGGGTACTCCGAGTCCCCGGGGTGGATGTGCAGCCCCGTTGCCGGGTGCTCGCAAGCGTCACCGTCCCAGTGCAACCGCATCATTGCTCCTCGCCAGAATGGCCACTCAGCGCGCGACAACGCGTTGTGACAGACGCAGCGTGGGCGTCCTGCGCCTTGCCCTTTGCCAGCAGCCGCCGACGCGCCTCGCCCAAACCGAGCGACTCCGGCTCCGGCTCGCCGAACACCTCGGCTACGAGCATTCCTACCGTGTCCCGCAAGTCTTCGAACTCGGCCCGCTCCTCTGGCGTCACGGCGTCTCTCCCGGGAAGGAATAGGAGACGGTGAACCGCAACTGAGCCATCGCCCAACGCGGGTCATACTGCTCTCGATCGACGCTTACGGCCGACACGGAGATGTTCCGCACGAGCCCCGACAGCGTGACATCGACGAACAGGCAGCGCAGCACGTCACGGACAAGCCGATTGACAACGGTCCACCGCGTGGGCGTCGTCTCGAGGTACGGGTTTTCGGTAGCAGCATCCAGCAGCTTCGCCACCTGCAGAACGAACTCGTGCTCGCTGGCGCATCCTCTTGACGTGGTTTCCTCGCTCACGTCCTCGCTGCCGGGACTCAGCACATAGACGACGGCCCCGGGAGTCGGAGTGAGGGCCCAGCTCGGCGGGAAGAAAGCCACCCGTAGCACGCTGGTGGGCGTGTACCAGTATGTCGCTCCGGCATCAGACGTGATGCCAGCCAGGAGCGTTCTCAGCGCCGCGGCGATCTGCTCGGCCACACTCTCAGCCATCGATCACGCTCGCCATGAAAGCAGCAACGGCCTCGCGGACGTTCGTTCCGAGCTCGCCGCGTTTGCGACTCATCGCCTGCGTCATCACCGGATGCCCATGCACTGGGCGACCAGTGGCAAAGGGCCGAGCCGTCTCGATGTGGGCCGCGATGCCTGCCTCGTAGATACCCGTGCGCAACGTGTCGCCGGCCCACCGCATTTTTCCGATGCGCACGATGAGCGGATACGCCTTCCGGCCCGTCTTTGCTTGGAGTGCCCGCACCTGCCGAGCGCTCCGCTGGTAGTCCCGAGCCCAGCGCGCCCACTTCTTGCCGGTACGGTCGCGCGCCTTCGTCGCCCGCGATAGCCCCAGCGATCGCTGAGTCACGCGACGGCCTCGCCAGAAGCCTTGGCCCCATACGTTCCGTGCCAGTGCCCCGGAGTCGCGCACCCCCTGCTCGGCAATCCGCGTCACCTCACGGAGCGTCGCGTGTGTGGCGGCCCGGGTCACCTTGCGCTGATCACGCGCGACCTGCCGCAGCCGGGCGGCCATCATGGAGCAGGACATCTCAGCCATTTCAGCGCCTGCCCGTCGTGGACTGCACGATCTGCCGCCAGGGATAGAGCTGCTTCTGATCAAGGCTCAGCAGGTCAGCCGGCAGGAACCGTGATACGGTTCCCATCGCGTCCGTCGACGACTGCGCCGAGAAGTCGCCGCCGCGGCGGATCTGAGAGTATTTCCGCGCGGCCACGGACAGGCAAACATCCTTGATCGGGCCCGGCACGGACGCCGTATCAGCGTATCCGGCGGTGTAGGCCACCTGCACCGCATCCAGCCCCATCGGCCAGAATGCCGATGCGCCAGCCGACATGCGCAGTAGCCGGCCGCTGTTGCTCGCCAGTAGGTAATCGCTGTTCGCAGTCAACGTTAGCCCGACTGTCCACGCCCCGCCCGACCAGCTCCCCTCCTTGACCGACGTGATGGCGATGACGGGGTACTGGCCCAGATACAGGTCAGCGCAGTAAGACAACGGCGTGTGGTACTCCGTGATTTCGCCGCGTGTGACGAAGTGCCGCTGGCAGTACGTCTCGATGGACTCCGACGTACGCTTGATCACCAGCTCAAGCACGGAGTCCTGGCCTGTGTTGAGCGAGTCAATGCTCACGACCTGTTTCAGATCCGCGACCGATGCGAGCGCATACGTCCACTCAGCCATCTAGCGCCTCGCCTTCCGTGTGACAGCCGTCTCGGGTGCCAAGCGGGTGGTCGTCTCGGTCTGGTCCGCGCGCTCAACCAATCCCACGCGCACCCACTCCACAGCCACCGGATGCGGCACGTCGATCAGATCGCCAGCCGCAGGCGCACCATACGGGGAGGCGAATGAGCGCAGAGCACGTACTAGCATGCGTGGGTGGCGGGGATGGGGAACCACTCCCACCCCCGCCGCTCCTCGTCCTACGCGGTGCGCAGGTACTTGACGGCCGTCGTGTCGACGAGGTTGCCGTCCGACCGCTGCACCCCGAGGAACACCGACTGGTGGTTCAGGAAGTACAGGTCGTCGGAGCGGCCCACCTGCAGGGCGCCCGCGTTGCGGACCACGTACTTCGAGAAGTCGCCGAACAGCACCAACCGCTTGTTGGTGCTGAACGCAGAGTCGCAGTCGTTGTTGATGATGACCGGCACTCCGAACAGCCGATCCGGCTGGCCCGCCTGGACGGCCATCTGCCAGAGATACTGGTTGTTGCTGTCCTTGAGCTTTCGCGCGTACGCCGCGACCGCGTCGTTCATCATGAACGCGGCGGAGGGCGCGGAGCGGTACGCGATGTCGACCGAGTGGAACAGGTCGATCACCTCATCCAGCGTGATGGCGTTCGTGGCCGCAGCCGTCTTGCCGAGGCTCGCCTTCACCTGCACGCCGCCCGGCTGCGAGGTTCCCGTTCCGGTCGTGAAGTAGGTGTTCTTGATGCGGCCGATGCGCGTCGCGAGCGCGGAACCGAGGTACGCCGCGAGGTTGAACGACACGTCCTGCAGCGCCTCCATGCTGACGATCACGGCGTCCGAGCTGAACTTGTACGAGGCGAGGTTGATGACGCCGACTGACGGATCCGTCGTGGTCGTCGCGCCCGTGCCCTCGGTGAGCAGCCGGCCGGTGTTGGACGTATCGTCCACAGTCGGCCAGGGCAGCGTCGCGCCCGTCGTGGTGTTCACCACCGTCGCCACCGACTCGACGCGACCGTACCACTTCAGGATCTCCATGTAGGAGCGCATCATTTCGTCGGCTACCGCGTTCCCGCCCGCAGTCGTGGTGCCGACGCTCAGCGCGCGGACGTCGAGCTCCTTGGAGCTGACGTTGATGCCGTAGGCCGCGGCGGCGGCCCGCATCTCGTCGCTGGCATTCTCGCCGAGCGCCCAGGCGCGCAGCGCGAGGTTGGGGTCGGGGCGCGCGTCGCCCGTGACGATCGGGTCGACCCTGCGGCCGCGCGACTCGGAGAGCTGCTTCTCGACGGCGTCGGCCCGCTCGAGACGGTCGACGTCGCCCTTGAGCGCGTCGATGTCGGCGTCGATGGCGTCGACCTTCGTGCGCTCCTCGGCAGTCAGTTCGCGCTTCTCGTCGGCCGCGGCCTTCAGGATGGCCTTGGCGTCCTCGTGCAGCTTGGCCCGCTTTTCGCGGAGTTCCCTGACGTGATACATCTCCGTGCCTCCTTTGGCACTGCGCCAGAGGTGGCCCGAAAAAGAAAGCGGGCGCGACCACTGGCAGAAACCCTAAAGTCCCTGCCGTGATCCGCGCCCGCGTCGAGCTACGGTCACGCTCGGCCTCGACCACCCTCCCGCGCCGGGCAGATGATCGAGTGCTCTACCTCGCCAGCGATGATAGCACAGCCGTCAAGACTGGATCTCGTACCCCCGATCGCGCGATGCGATCTCCCTCCGCAGCCGCTCGATGGGTGCCGGCTCTGGCTTCAGCACCGCGGCCCGCGCTTCTTGCAGCGACCGCAGTCCAACTTCAGTCTGTGGGTACGCCGGGTAAGTCACCACCGAGACGTCCAGCAGCTCGGCCACCTCGCTGACGCTGCGTACCGCCGGATCGGAGTCCAGATCCCACAGGGCGCCGCCGGCCGCCACGCGGAACCCAAAGCTCATCTGGTCGATGTCGCCCCGGCCGATCGAGACGGCCAGGTCGCGCGCCGCCTGCGTGTCGGGGAGGTCGATCTCGGCCAGCAGCCCCACGTCGTCCGTTGACAGCCGCACCGTGCCGGACGATGTCCGGCCGAGGACGAGGTTTGGGTCGTGGTTCAGCAGCGCCCGCGTGTCGGGCTTGGCCTGGAGCACCTTGTCAAAGGCACCCGGCTTGATCTCCTCCACCCACCCGCCGAGGTCTTCCGACCGGACGTTGAACTTGGCCGCGTAGCCCGCGAGGGTCGCCGGCTTGTCGGCGGCCTTGCGCAGCTCGAATTTCGCCGTCAGAACACGCCGCTCCTCATCCATCACGCAGCCTCCATGATCTTCTCGGCGGCCTCGCTCGGCCGCTCCCTCTCCCACCTGCTAACACGCCCCTCGACGTCGGCCTCGAGTGCCGCCGCCCTCGCCGCCAGCAGCTCGTCGCGGCTCTCGCGCACGATATCCGCCACGACAGCCGACAGCCGCTCAGCCCAGCCCTCCAGCCCCCGCGTCTCGTACCAGCCGCGCACCACGGGCTCAAGCGCCTCCCGCAGGCGCACCTCGTGACCGGCATAAAACTCGTCCGCCCACGCCTGGAACTTCTCCGGCCCCTGCGTGGCCGCGCGCCGGGCACGGTCGGCCTCGAGCTTCGTCATCCGTGCCAGCACGTCCACTGCCACTCGGCGCCACGCCCGCGCCACCGGGTCGGGACCGGCCGGAGGCGGGGGCGACGCCGCCGGGGCCGCCTTGGGCTTCGGCTTCGGCAAGTTCTCCTGCTGGGCGATCTGCTCCTGGGTCATCACGCCCATGTCGAGGTAGCCCTTCTGCACCTCCATCCGCGTTTGCGCGTCGGTTCTGAGCACCGCGTTGACAACGTGCTGCACGTAGTACGTCCCGCGCTGCGTCTTGCTCAGCAGCTTGCGATTGCACTCCTGCTCGATGCGTGTCAGCCATGGCGCCAGCGTATCCGTCAGAAACTCGATCTGGCTTGCCTCGATGTTGCCGCCCGGCCGCTCGCCGACCTTGTGCTTCAGCTTGTGCGGCGGCAGATTCAGCCAGCGCGCCACCTCGACCACTTGAAACTCACGGCTCTGGAGGAACTGCGCATCCTCGGGCGGAATGCCGATCTTCTCGATCTTCATGCCCTCCTCAAAAATCGCGAGTCTGTGTGCCTTGTCTGGCCCCTGGTGAAGATCGTTCCACGACTTGCGCAGGCGATCCGACGCCTCTTGAGACAGCGTGGCGGGATGATGCGCCACTACGCCGGGCCACGCTCCCTGGCCGAAGAACGATGCGCCGAATCTCTCGGCGGCCAGCCCCAGCGCTAGAGACTGTCGCGCCATCGTCGCCACCGAGTAGCCGCGCAGCCCATCGAACGCCAGCCCTGGGATGTGGAATACATCCTCCGCGTTGAGTACCGATCGCCCGCCGTCTACCACGTACTGCAGCTCGCGGCCGATCATCTTCACCTCAACGCGGTCGGGCGTGACGATGACGAGCGAAAGCGGACGCATCGCGCCGTCCCACTCGATCGCCGCGTACCCATTGCCCCACGTCAAGACGTGGCCCATCAGTGTCTGCCAGAACACAAACGGGGTCATGTATTCGTTGGGCTCGTCGTGGATGAGCCACTGCGCCGGATGATTGGCGCCAGCTTCCTCGCGGTCGTTCTCGGCGGCCTTGCGGTAGACCTTACGCGGCAGCCCAGCCACCTGCCCAGAGATGAGGTCCACGCCATTGAAGTAGGCCGAGAACGTCAGCGCAGTGCGCTCATTCACGACCACGCCGGCAGCGTTCGGCGGATCCAGCAGGCCGAGCCCGCGGAACTTGTCCAGTGACAGCTCCCGCTTCTCGGGACGGCGCCATAGTCTGCCGAAGAGTCCCACGGTCAGCCCTCCCTTACCAGCACACCCATTGCGCTGTCAGACATCGCCATCGCTCTCACTCGCTCGTCGTCGTGCGACAGCGGCATGGTCTTGTGGTGTCGCAGCCCGGGAACGTGCGCGCACCAGATCGAGAACCCGCACGCCTTCGCTCGCATCGAGAACGCGACGTCCTCACCGTTGACGACATACGAGAAGTCGCGCGGCGCCGTCCCGGGAGCCGACTTCGCCAAATGAATGGAGTGGAACCACGCGCGCCCATGCTGCTCCGCGATGCCGTCGAACACGTCACGGTGAATCAGGCATACAGCCGTCGCGATGGCGTCCACCTCGACCGGCTCCGGCCCCACCGGCACCGACTCGTAAACGCCCGGCTGTCCCGTCCACCTAAACCCACAAGTCGGGTATGCAGTGCCGAGCGGCACCGAGGCGGCCAGGATCTTTTTATCCGAGCCCGCCACCTGGAGCATCGTCTCGATGATGGTCGGAGGGAACTCGATGTCGGTATCCACCTGCATCAGCCAGTCGGCTTCCTTCTCTAGCATGGCCTCGGCCAGTACCATGCGATTGTCGCCCACGTACAGACCAGAGGCGTGCATCATCCGAGTCAGCAGACGATCTTTCTCGGCCTTGCCCTGTTCATACTGGACGAGCCGCAGGCACGACGCATGGAACGGCAGCGTGACAGAACCGCCCACCGGGTAGCCGAACACCACCTTCCGACCCCGCCACGAACTGCCGCCCACTCGCGCCTCACGCCCCATGCACGCCCCCTAGATCACAGCCAGACCGCGCGACTCATACACCGAAGGCCCTGCGGGGGCCTCGGCTACCTGCGACACTCCGATCGCCATCGCTAACGTCACCATGCCGTCGACCTTCTCGCTGCTGCGCTCCTTGTCTATCTTCAGGTTTCCGGCGGGGTCGGTACGGATGCAGACGTTGCCCGCCATCCACCGCGCGACCGGATGGCCGCCATGCCGCAACCGCCGCCCAAGCACGAGGCGCTCGATCTCCTTACAGGGCCCACTCATCGAGGCAAAGCCTTGGCCGAACTCGACCACCCGGTCGCCGAGTTCGTCGCGCAGGTGCGTCACCACCTGCGTCGCGTTCCATCGGTCGAACGCCAGCGCCCGCACGTCGTAGGCCCGGAACAGTTCCAGCACCTCGTGCTCAATGAAATCGTAATCGGTCACGTTGCCCGGGGTCGTACGCAGGAACCCTGCCCGTACCCAGTCGGCGTAATCGGTCAGTCCACGCCGGCGCCGCTCCTCGACCGCGGCCTCGGGCACCCAGAACCGCCACACCGCATGACCGCCATCGTCGCCCGGGCACCACAGCGTCAGCGCCGTCATGTCCGACGTCGACCCTAGGTCAAGGCCCGCGAATACCAGCCGCCCCTTGAGCGCCTCGGCCTCGTCGAACGCGCCCGCGGCCTCGTCCCAGACGGGCATCGGTAGCCACCGCTCACTCTGCTCAGTCCACTCGCAGAAGTTCAGCCGCCGAGTGATGTTCTCCTTCGACGGCATCCCCTTCGCCTCTTCGACCTGTTCGCGCAGGTACTTGACCGGCGGCAGCCCCGCATCCATCCCGGGATTGGCCTTCAGCCACACCTTCGGGTCGGTCCAGTCGTCGCCCTCGTCCAGGCTCGCCACGTAGGCGAACCATGAGTCGTTCGCCAGCGTCCCCTCGAGCACGCGCGTGCTGTACTCGTGATGCGCCCAGCACACGGAGGTCCGGTCCCATCCGCTGTTCGTGATCTCAAAGATCAGCGCGTTCCGGCGCCGCTTGATGCCGGCGCGGATCTTGTCGACCACGAGCCCGGTCGGGTGCTCGTGCAGCTCGTCGATCAGCCCGATGTGCGGACGCAGCCCGTCGAGCCCCTTGTGCTCACTGGACACCGGCCGGAACGTGGCCGACTTCGCCGGGATAGTCAGCGAGCCCACCTGCACCGATACCAGCTCCTTTAGCTCGGCCTCGCCCTCGACCATCCGCACCGCATCGCCGAACGCGATCTTTGCCTGCTCGCGCATCGTCGCCGCGCTGTACACCTCGGGCGCCGGCTCGTTGTCCGCAATCAGCCCGTACAGCCCCACGCCGGCCGCTAGCGGCGTCTTGCCGCTCCCCTTCCCCGTCTCGATGTAGGCCGTGCGGAACCGCCGCGTGCCGTCCGGCGCGTACCAGCCGAACAGGCTACCGAGGATGAACCTCTGGAAGAGCAACAGCTCGAATGGTGACCCGTCCTCGAACGTCAACATCGTGCGGAAGAAGTCAAACACCCGCTCGGCCTGTTCCGGCCGCCACGCTAGATCCGTCCGCTTCAGGTCGGCCAGGTGCCGCGCGCATGCCAGCCGCACCGGCCGCCCCGCGACGATCTTCCCCGCGTCGACCATTCGGGCGTACGCCGTCGCCGGGTCGTCGGCCCTGCGCCGCGGCGCGGCCTTCCTGGCGGCGGCAGGCTTACGCACCGAACCTCCCGAGCTTGCTCTCTGGTTTCTTCGGCTCCACGCTCACGCGCGACCGATCCGAGGGGGTCATCCCGAACCTCCCAAAGTAAGCCCTGCACTCGGCGGCGAGCCTCGAACTCGGCTGGCCGCGCCGGGCCTGCACCCTGAACTCCACCAACAGCGTGCAGAGAATCGCCAGCGGCTCCGCGTCCACCTCCGTCAACACGCCCAGCTCGAGCAGCCGCGGCGCGAGCGCATCCCACACGACCCTGGTTTTCTTGCCCATCCACTTCGGAGGCTCGGCGCCGGCCGGCGGATGCGGCTCGTTCTTCGGCAGGGCACGCTTTCCGGGGTTTCCCTGCAGTATCCGCAGCGCGGTCGGCTTCCTCGGGTTACCCATGGGCGTACCCCGCATTTCCTACGTGACCCCCTATGCCCAAGTGCGGGCG
>ERZ761584.111-NODE-111-length-31942-cov-12.609088_pt1 | contig 31942 bp, 44 predicted proteins | sample MGYA00512168_ERZ761584 | MGnify/ENA primary metagenome ERZ761584 (study PRJEB28899, sample SAMN03785564) | bioreactor sludge metagenome | biome: EBPR Sludge; feature: EBPR Bioreactor; material: 0.22µm filtered reactor supernatant | place: Saint Lucia: Queensland...
TTCCAAGTGACATCATTGAGGATTTTGGCTTGGTCTTGTGGTGTCTCGTCACTCCGCTTGTGATGTCTGCAGTCACCATCATGTGTGGCTCGAGATGATAACGATGAACAGGAATGGTTGGCACGCGCCATGCATTATGTGGAGGCATGATTGACTTACAACACGCAGACCATCAACACGATCTTGTGCGCCGCATTCAACATGAACAACCGCATGTAACTGGTGTAGGTGTTTGTCTTGGATCACGCGAGGCCGTTGCATACTTCATCAAAACGGCAAGACCTCAATGGCGTTGTGAGGTGAGTGACACCGACCCACTTGTTGTGTATGTGACGTGGATGCATGATGACTAATGACAATCCCCCCACGTCTGACCACTCTTGACTTCGACATCCACCAGGCCACTCAGCTCCACCTTGTCAACCATACATTCCTTAAGAAATGCCTTAGTCTCACACACTTTATTACTTGGACACTCAAGAATTATTTCGTCATGCACTGTGAGTAAGGGCCGCACAAAAGTCGGGTGAGATGCGAGTGCGACAAGCGCCTGCTTCATGATGTCGGCCGCTGTCCCCTGAACTGCGGTGTTGAGGTATGAAGTGTAATCCAGTGGGTCAAGCGCGCGTCGTCTGCCGAAGTAGGTGACTGCATACTGCCTCAGCTGCCCGATGCGTGACTCTGCCCCCTGCCATCGCCTCAATGCCGGATATGTACGAAAAAACCTATTCCGCAACTCTGTGGCTTCACTTAACGACATATCTACACCATAACCCTGTTTTGCATACAACATTAACTTTTGTGCCCCCATGCCGTACAACAAACCAAATGAAAGCGCTTTGGAGGTTTGCCTCTGCTGTTTCGTCACACTGTCCGCAGGTATGTTGAAGAGGAGGGTTGACGTGAATTTGTGAACATCCTCACCCCTTTCAAACGCACCGAGCATCACTCTTTCATTTGCCAAAAAGGCCGCCACACGCAGCTCTATCGCGCTGTAATCAGCGCCTACCAGCGCCATTCCAGGTGAAGCCTTAAAACAATCACGATATTGCTTATCCCTTGGAATTTGTTGAAGATTTGGCGACGAACTGCTGTACCTCCCCGTCTCTGTACGGGGGGAAAGGGATGTGTGAATCGCGCCATCTTTTTCGAGGAATCGTGCCAACCAATCCGAGCCGTACGAGGTCGCCAGTTTGCGCAACTTTCTGAGTTTGAGTAGGGTCCTGACCTCTGGGATATCGATGTACACCAAATCCGTCGTGCTTGTTTTATCAACCGAAAGCCCGCAAGACTTTAACCATTTTAGCACCTGTTTCGGCGAATTGAAGTTGATTCCCTCCTCATCCCAATCGAGCAGCGTGGCTTCAATTTGTGCCGCAATTTCCGCTTTTTTTGAGAGCGCCATCCATTTCTCTGTGTCGAGTTGGATGCCGTTTTTTTCCATCTCCACTTCGGTTGGAATGCACCTCATGTCCAACCGAGCCGGATATAAGTTTGGTTGTTTGGCGGCAATGAAATGAAGATGTTGAACGTCCTCAGCGGCATATCTTAATTGGTCTGCCGTCAAATCCGGACAGCTCCAATCGCTCATCTGTTGGTCATTCGACGTGTCAATCTCGCAGCCATGCCGCCCCGCCGTCGACCACAATCCAAGTTTCACCCCATTACCATTCTGGGCAACCCGCTCTGCCCGAGCCGTGCACCACGAATCCTGGTGAACGTGGCGGCCAGTCAAATGAAATATCCAGGCCGCCTCAAATTTCAAATTGTGGGCAATCAAAGGCCGCTCACTCAGACGCGTCAAATAATTTCGCGTGTCATCCACGGAGTGCTTGAAACAGTCCCATATTTCGGTTCGGCTCTCGCATTTCGTCGTGATAAGGCGTAGCTTATCCTTTCGCGGATTGAGGCCAGTCGTTTCAAAGTCAATCGCAACACGTTCCATCATCTCCTACGCTTTCTGGGTGCCAAAACACCACTGAATCTGGGGAAAGAGCCCCAACTGCATCAAGTACGTCTCCGGCTTCCTCAATTGATTCGGCCTCAATTTCTACATATACGTAAAATTTAAATGTTTTCATCACGACTCTTCCCAATATAAGTAATAGTCCGCGGCCGCCGTCATGAACGGCGCCACTATTTGACTTAATTCGGGGTGCATCTCTATATCCACCAATTGAGCGAGTGGCAACACCCTATGTAATCCGATAGTAAGGACGTCGTCAAATCCTAAAGGCGTCATTAGATGCCTAATATCCCGAATATGACCCCATCGCAAGTCGTACCAACAGGTCATCATACAACCGTTGGTAGCCTTAACACACAATTTTACATCAACACTCATTGCTCAATGCCTCCCAACTCAACGGAACTACATCTTTGGCGTAATCGGCCATCATTTCCGCAACTCTTCGAATCTCGAATTGAGCGTGGTCGTCCATTCTCAAAATACAAAACGCGTGCAAATTGCGCAAATTCACTGTGACAAAATACGATGTGTATACATTCTGTGGCAACACCATTCGCGCCTCCTCTCTTGCCACTCCGTCGTTTATCATGCGGTGATACAGCTCAAAGGCGGCGCTTGAACTCTGCCTCATTTCACGCAGCCATTCCTCCGAAAACACATGGGGGTCGGCAGACATTTGCTTGTCCTTGGTGCTCTGCTTGTGGAGCTCGTCCGGAATGTAAAACTGGATATTTTCCGAGGTATACCTTCGGGAGATCATGTTGTACGACGCGGTTCGGTGGCGCATGTGTTGAACCGCAACAAACAACGGAGCCACCACTTTGAACGTGAACTGGACATGTTCGAAGGGTGACATATGTTTGTGTTTCGCCAAAAACCGAATCAATCTCGCGTCTCGTTCCTTGTCGAAAACTTTCGCATCTTCGCCGTGAGATACACGAGCCGCGCGAACAACACTTGAATCGCCGCCCATGGAATCAACCAACATAACTTCACCAATTCCATCGTGATAAATCTTCATTTTGAACCATATCTTTCTTGGAGTTTTCGAACATTGTGTTCCATCACATCATCAAGGTTGTATCCGTACAACGTTGCGACACGCGTCAAAAACCAAAGGCAATCCCCAAGCTCATCTTTGATACGGAGAGGGGCTACTGCTCTGCCACTCCTCAAAGCCTTGGTTAAAATCTGGCAGACCTCGCCGCATTCCCCCGCCAAACCGGTGATTGCATGCACGACGTGGTGACCAGGCGCGCTTTTATCCATCGCAATAACAAACTGTGTGTATTCGCTTGGTGTGGTCATGTCCAATCCCCTTCACAATCGATGACCTGAACGTTGCGTGCATGTGCTCCACCACGATTTCGGTCCGCGTTAAATTTGTCTGGTCCGGTTACGAGCATGCGACATCGACGAAACACAAGCCCATCACATCCATAATTCTCACCAGCTCCAGAATCAAACCCAATCCCAACTCCATTCCCCGTTCCTCGAAACTCACAATCTTCGATGAGAAATGAGCGACACACACGGGAATATCCGTGAAATCTCAAACAGTGGTAGACCTCTTCCTCAAACGTGCAGCGCTTGATGACGACATTATCTGTGTTGCAGATGCGAACCAGGGAGTTTGGGCCGCGGCTTACGAATGAGCAATCCTCGATGGTCAGTCCCACGTTTGTATGTAAATCACCTATGAACAGCGCATAACCAGAGCCGGCCACTTCTACCCGGCAGTTGCGAATCGTTATGTTGTTTCCGCTCGGGAAAATGGCGGTTTCTGCCCCAGACAAGTTTACATTATCAATAAGAGTCCAATTGTGTGGGCGTCTGTCGAAAAAAATTCTACCCGCTGAACCATCCCGAATTGTGACACCGGTTAGGGGTTTGGACTCCCCGCAGACAATGCTGTTGACTCTGAATCCACCAAGGTCCAAACCAACCTCATCGCTTTCAATACGAATCAAATCCGTCGGCGCTGTCACTTTGTAGTTTCCGGGTTGATTTATGTATGTCGGAGCCGGAACTTGAGTTGGTGGTGGAGGTGTAGGTGTAACAAACGTCGCAACAAACTCGTCTTCGATTTGGTCAACCAAGTTTTGTATAAGGGAAGTTAATTTTGAGAATTCATCTTGTGTTAGCGGCATAAAAACAACATCGAACGGTTGATGTTCGAGTGTCAATACAAAAAAACATCGCGGGTTGGGATGACATAGCCGGCTCCGAATCGATGAATAATATGGCGAAATTTGTGGGCTTTCTCAGCTGTTTTTAACGTTCTGCGTTTTGTCAACCACAAAAGGTCGTCACCAAGCACCCAACAAAACCAGTCCGCATAACTCCGAGAGATCTCGCTCGCCAACCCCCATCCGGGCCGCCCATTCGCCTCGGTCTCCCAATATATGTTTTTCGTTTCAACAGCTTTGAAATCAGTCTTTACCTGCACGATTTGTTGTGGTGAGCCGTCCCGTTTGTCGAAAATGATATCCGCACCGTGTTTTTGAAGGGCAACGTTCGTGATTCGCCACGCATCATATCCTTTTGCACGTAGGAAGGCGCAGACCATTTCCTCCCCTGGTATTGCTCTAAGAATGTCGCGGTCAAAAGTTCCGCGCATTACTTTTTACCCTGTTGTTCAAACGTGATGGCAAAGAGCAGCATACATACCGCATGAGCAAGATGACTCCGCCCACTCTCCGGGTCAATTTTGTCACCTTTGGCCCACGAAAAAATGTGGCGAAGAGCCGCTCCAATGACGCGCTCCGTCGCCATACCTTTTCTCCAATTGTGCGGAGCATATTTCTTCGCACCGTATGTCATCACCCAACCTATTTCTTCAAGTGCCTCGAACGGGAGCAGGTCTAGGCGATTTTTTTTATCATCAAATTTCTGAGCGCCATCTTCGTCGTGCGTCTGAAGAATGAAAGCGCCGGTTCGTGGCCCGGGTTGAACATGCATCACCTCAATGTATCGTTCGACGACACGATTCACAAGGCGCATTTGCTCTGCCCCAAGCCGCGTGGGATGAGCACCATTTCCATCCCGCCTTCAAGCGCCTCCAATACTGACCAATCAGAAGGTTTGTCTTCTTGGCTCCCACCAGACCGGCAAGTCTCATTTTGGAATCGTTGTCTGCAATTCGCTGACCAAGTGGTCCAAATTCATCCATCTGTCAAAAGTTTGACACCCTTCCAAACCATCGTCAATCAAAATAATGTAGGTGTTTGTAGGATATGTTGAGAAAAGAAACGCCTACAGTTTTGAATAAGTATGGGCATTTCGCTCCAGACGCACGACGTTTTGTTTTAATCGATTTTGAGGGGTGGGGTGGTAGGGTTAGGCGGGGTAACACCAAAACGTTTTAAAGGGCCGTTGTGGGATGTGGGGTTGACAAGCCGTCAAGTTATCAAAGTGGTGAAAAACTGCATTTTATATTTTTATATATGTACATTTCTTTTCTGAAAAATAAATATCTATTGTTTAAATAATTTTTATATTTTGATGTCTTGATGTCTTAAATATAAAAAAATATAATAAAAACAAGAACTTATACCAAGACATCAACAAAAATTTTAATGGCTTGTTGATGTCTCATGTCTTGTCTCAATCAATCAATCAATTTCCAACCTTTAAAACCACGGGTCTGAACACCCCCAACATAAGGTCTTTCAACTTTCTGTTTGCAGAAACGCACGAGTACCTTCCCCAAATACTTCACAAGACGCGGGTCGGGAAGGGGCTCGCCGTTGCGACTGCACCATTCCGCATAATTCCCAAACGCCTTTGCAGTTGAGACAAATCCATCCGGGTCTTCCACCAAACATTCGCGCAAAAATTGCGTCATCGGCTGCTCGTCTTCGCAGGCCTCCTGTACAGCGTTTAAAACGCGCTCTGGAGGCCTGGGTTCACCCCTCGTCATTTCCGGTCCGGCTTCGAGCACCCAAGCCAATATGCGCCCTAGGATGGGCTGTAATTGGGTTTCAAAATAATCGTGGGAAGTTGAAACGACGGCTCTATCCATCGCGACGATTCGCAACCGGCGTTGCAAACCAGCATCAAGTTCACCGAAATGTGGAAGGTCATTGCTTGCCATCCAGATTTTTGTTTTCAATTTGACCTGTTCAAACTTCCTGTGATGCCCGCGCGCCGTGACCAAATCCCCGGATGTTATGGCTTTCAGATTGTCAGAATTGAAGACTGCCCCTTCTCTCAACTCACTCTTCATCAACACACGGCGACCAATCAAACTGAAATTTGCGAGGTATTGATTCTCCGCGGGTTTGACCCGTAGCAGCGTACCCTCGGTTGCGCTTACTCCAAACTCTCCGGAGACGGCGGCGAGGACCCGCATGAAGGTTGATTTCCCGGTTTTTGGCTGCCCATAAACCGAGTACATTGTTGTCCAATCCGTCTGTCCGCTCAAGGAATACACCATCGATAAGCGAAGCCAGTGAATCATTTCCTCATCACCTTCAAACGCATACTTCAGAAAATCCAACCATGCTGTACAGTTCCCCGTCTGAAGCGGCAAGGTACGCCTGTTCGTTCGAAATTCTGGAATATGGATTACCCGACCCTGAGCCAAATCAAAAACATCATCACCACACATAATTAGGTTGTCGTCATGTTCAAAAAAATCCGAGTCGCAGTACCACTCGCGCATGCCTTGGAGAGCCGAGGTTGTACACAAAATTGATTTAGGTGCCATCTCCTTTTGAAATTGTTTTGTGGACATGGGCAATTCTTTTAGTGTGGTTCGGGCCGCAGAGGCAAGCAGGGCCTTCGCAGGCGCAGATGCTTCCTTCCAATATCCACTCTGGGAAGTTCGCTCATACCACGTCCCGCCAGCACAAATAATGTTCGATGTTTGGGTGGCAACAACGGCATTGAGGATGTCGGTTTGAGCGAGCTTGGCAACTTTTGGAATCAAGTTTATCGGATGTTCCTTGCCGTCGCTGTATGCCCTGTTGAGGGTTGCGAAGACCTTGCCGGAGTCTTCAATCAAATCGCCGTTCGTCGTAGTCGCTTTTATCATCTCTTCTTTGACGGTTTGGAGCGGAACGCCAAGCTGTGCCATCCAAAAAACCTGTTTATTCAGCACTTCGTTTCTCTCACCTGGAAGCGCCGACGCAACAATCCCGCGCGCACGTTTCAAACAGTTCGTCCGATACCCCTCTACATCATCAACTTCCCGCGCTTCCGCAGGCTGGGGGATGGCTCGCGGTGCCCAAACATCAATAATAAAACGCGGTAAGGGTGCCAATATTTCTGGTGAATTGAGCACGGTATAGTTTTGTGTTGGTGGGCAGACCACCAAATTCATCGAGCCGGCAAGGAGGTCAATGCATGTTCCAAGCTTGGATTTATATGTGATGTGCGGAGGCGGAACGTAATACAAATGGAGACCCCCGCTTTTCGTTCGAACCGCATAGGTTGACGCAATCAAAGCATCAATATCCCAGCCCAACTTTTGCTTCGCAAATTCATACCCGTTCGCTTGACCGGGTTTGCAGTCGATGTCGACGACACAAACACCGCTTGATTCAAGCGCAACACACCAAATGGACGCGTGTTCAGGCAGCGCTTCCCACTCCTCTTTTAACTTGGGAGGGTTGTCGTGTTTGCGACTTATTTGAAGGGAGTCGGCATTCCAGAATCGGAAGCCGGTGAATGGTGGAAGGTTTAAGGTTGGGTGCATCGAGGCATGATGCGGAATGATGGAGAGAAGGTCAATTAGAAGATCGCGGTTTTGGGAGCGGTTCGTTGAGCATCAACAATGCGGCACTCAATTTTGGTTCGCTCAACACCTTGATAGGTATAGGTCCGCGCATTTACGGTCATACGAACATGCAATCTATCCCCAACCTTGATGCCTTCGAGCACTTTGCCGTAAGCTTCGAATGGCATAGCCGTGTCATTGGCTCGCATCATCTTGCCTGAGTACTTCGCAACAGGACCGGTCTGACCTTGAAACGAACCGGCGGTCAACTCGGTGATGGTCACCTCAGCAGCTGCTTCAATAAAATTAGGTTTTACTTTTTTTTCAAACATTGTTTTTTTCCTCTTCTGCTTGCTTTCGCAACGCCCAAGCAGTTTTCCAGACCTCATAACACTTGTCAATCAACTCTTTTTCTTTTTCATGGCGGCGAGGAAAGCGAAATAAATACGTTTCAGTTCCACAGGTTGTGACAACAATCGAGCCGGCACAATTCAAAACTATGTGCTGCCAGTCGAGCTGCGCGTGATATTCCTCGGCAACTTCGTCCGGCGACCCCACCTGGTCTTGCCAAGATTTTTTATAATCCCAGGCCTCCCCTCGAACGGTTTTTGTTCCCCACTTTTCGTCCGCAATCTTGCGCCAATTCACACCCTTACACTCGACATTCACCATCTGACCGCTTGGAGTGTAGAAATATCTATCCCCACTTGCCGCGGCCCAATGCCATCCCGTCGCGGGGTCAACCAGGGTTTGTGACATTGTCGTACCGGCGTGAAGCAGAGGGTGTCCGAGCCGCTTCTGTGCAAAGTGCACAGCGATTGGTTCGAGCAGATGCCCGTGTTCCGTCCAGTCATTCCCGCGGAACGACGTCCCGTGGACCATATCCTCTATCACTTGATTTGCGCGACCGTTTGCAATATCCCGTGCCCGTGTCGCGGTAATACGCAGGTATCGTTTGACTTTGTCATCATCTGAAAGAGTCATCAGTGTTTCCCCTCCGGTTGTTTAACTTGGTGGAACGGAATGATGTTGTCCCCCTCTTTCTTCGCATCTTTTCTGCTTTGTTCCTCAACCGCATCCATTATTTTTCGTGATATGTCCGGGCCCAGATTGACCATGTATAGGTTTACGTAATACATACTGATTGAACAGAAAGCAACCAATCGACTAACACATTCAGTTTTACCGCGTCGACATCGCTCAAGCAGACCATCGATGTAATCCATGAAGCGTTTCTGTTCATCACGATAACAATAAGTGTAGAGGTCGTCATCTTTTTTAGTCATCTTCGCAGCATAATTGGAATGCGCGAGCTAAGCAAGCGGCTTCTGCGATGTCGTGTTTAAGAACAACACCGAATGTCGCTGCGACGAATTCGACACTCTGTTTCTTCAAATCCCCGCTTGCTTTTCGCGTCCACATTCCCAGTTTGCGGCGCCATTGTTGCGGATAAAGCTCTGAAATGGCGGATGGGGAAACGCCGGCGTATCGCAGACAGCGTTTGAGATGTTTGGATGCCCATGTTGCGGCGTGTCCCTGACCGCCTGAAGGCTGACATTCCATGCAAACTTGCGTGACACCGTACTCGATGACCAGTGTATTGAGGATGTCAATACATTCTTGTTCAGTGAGAGCGTCGAGATTCAGTGCGTCCACAAACAGCAATGTCGAACCGCTCAAAACAGCAATGCCCGTTGCCCTACTGCCTGGGTCGATTCCTAGGATTACCATATCAGCGCAACCAACGATTGCGCCAAAGCGTCCACCATCTGTTCCTCTCTCTCTGGTCGATTTGAGCAAGCAGTTCTTTGTCATGCATAGCAGCATTGATGGATTCACATAAGCGCGCAGTGTGGACGTGCAAAAGCTCGTGTAGCACTGTCCATTTCTGCATGGGTTCATCATCCAAAAGGTGCACTGTTCCGAACCGTATGACCGCATGCTGCGAGAACTCAGTAACCGACGTCTCAGCGCGTGCATCCAAGCTTCGCGAGAATTTGACTTCAATACACCAGTGCCCCAGCCCAAGCGCTTTCTGGGCTTCGCGGACCCATTTCTTCGTCTTAGCGATTGCCGACATAGCCGAGCACCAGTCCGGCTCCAAGCGCAGCACCAGCAACAACAAGGATAGAAGGGATGTGGTCCCACAAGGAAGGGGCGGGGGCGGCATTGATTCTGGAAAAGGTCTCCTCGCATTGGGCAAGCTGATGGGTGCGTTGAATTGCCATCTCCCGCCACTCAATCCCCTTCACCAAAATTGCGCATTCCCTCGGCGTCATCTTTTCCTGGATGCAGAGTTCGACGGCTTCATGTTGCGGCCAAATATTGCCGTCGCTTTCCACTTGAGGTTGGGCACTTAACAAAAGGAGCGCGAATGTAAAGTTCATTTTAGGTTTTCCTCGAGGAACTCCCGTACAGTTTTGGGTGGTTCAACTTTTGGCGGTTCGGCTCGCGTCATAACAACGTTGTTTTTGGGTCGCATAAAAAAATATGCAACCACAACCCCGAACGCCAGGCCCGTCCAGAACATTCCCATTATTGCGGCGCTCCAGCCTCTTGGCAAATTGCTTGCTTCACTTCTTGCCCAACTGGCGAGATAGCAGCGCCCACCGAAGCGAGCAGGGCAAGGATGGCCAGGATAGATTTTTTATTTTTTTGGAAGAATTCCATAAGGGTATTATAACCCGCCGATAAGCTTAAGCAATACTTCGTGGCCGGCAACCCCCGAACCGACCGTGGCCAACACAAAAGCCACAATTTTCCAAACTTTTGCCCCATTCGCGTCTATTTTTGTTTCGAGGTTGTCCAGCCGCTTTTCCATCCGGTCCTCTAACCTATTGATTAAATGGATGATTTCGTCCCTGTATTCCATATTATCCTCTCGACACGCGGAATTTGGACCCCACGCCAACATGCACATGGCTCTTATACAATCGCAGTTCCCCGAGTTGAGCTGGTTTGAGAGCCAAGAGAAGGACAAACAAATCTTTGGGCGGCCATTCATCGCATTGGATGTCCGCGGCCAGGCCACTCAAATGGAGAGAGGTTGGTGAACTGCCGGGCAGGGAATCGTTGTGTCTTTTCGAGCGCCATCCAGACGTGATTTTGAGTGGGCCTGTCAATTTGCGGATGGCTTCGAGCAGGTGGCAAAGGGCTAAGAGATTTGGCTGGACGACGTCTGGAGGCAGCTCCCCCTGGCATGCGAACTCTTCCAAACTGAAATGTGTCGTGAGCTGCACGGTCCTAGTATAACAGGGTAATAGTCATCCCCTCCATGACGCGGAAAAATTCCTCATCGTGTTCGCCATGCGCGTCACCGGTCCGGACAAACAAGGCGCGATGCGTCCATTCGTGAGCCCATCCCTCAACAAAATACTCAGGGCATGTCCTCAACGCAATCCATCCGTCCTCACTATGTGCACCGATGCGCGAGGGTTTGTCGCCGATGATAGAGGAGCAGGCCAAGAGATATAAATCAATACCGGTCAGTTCTGTGGGGATCGCAGCCAAATATTTGTGTAAATCGGGAGTGAGGGTCGCACCTCGTTCGATGGTGATATGAATATTATTCTTCACGAACTCCGCTTCAATATTTGTTGGGGCAAAGCTAACCCCGCCGCATTTGGCGAGTAGTGGAAAAAGGAGAAAAAACTTAATGGTGTGTTTCATGCCCTTGGTTATAGACGGCGCGTTGTTCAGGTGTCCATTTATTTCGATGTGCGCGTGCGATTTTTTGGGCACAGCTTTTGCAGCCATTCGGCGAAGTCTTCAGACCCGCAACTCTCACTGTGTCAAAATGAAATGTGTGTTTACATCCTACACACTTCACCATCCATAGGTCTGGGTTGCAAACCGACGGCCAAAAAACTGTCCATCCGCCTTGTTTTGTGCATGTGTATTTATTGTGGGTTGATTGTTGTATCACGCCACAAATATGCGGTTGTTCGTTTTCGCATGTCAACTTCAAACTGCACCCAATCCGGTGTGTGACCGGGGTTTGGATTGCCGCTCCTCACATGCGGGAAGCGGTGCTGCCAAAACTCATGATGCAACGCTGTGTCGCTTGTGTTGGCATAGCATGTTCGAATAAGTATTCGACCATGAACGTCGTACAACCCGACAACCTCGGGCCCTAATTGCTGGCCATACCAATAAAAAGGGCGATTGCATGGATGAAGCTCGACCTTCACAGCGAAGACATCCGCAACTGCTTTTGTGTCGTAGTTCATGTGTATGTCGAGCGCGTGTTGCATGGCGTCTAGGATGATGTTGAGGTCGTCATAATACAAGGCATCCTCGAATTGAAGAATTGTCGTCGGTCCGACTTTGACTTCGTCGATAATGTTGTATGAGGCCGCGTCGCCACAAGTTAATGTAAGCAAAGGTAGGATAGTGCTAAGAATCAGGCGCATTAAGCAGGATTATATAAGCAAGAACACGAACAGCACCAGCGGTAAATGAGCCGCCAGTTCCATAAACTTTCACGGTCTCGGCGCTGCTCACATAACGCGGCGTGATGCCAGAGTGGTGCGTCGTACCTGCGGTCAGTGCAGAAAAAGTTCCGTACCGGGTAGAGCTGCCCGCGTCTCCAAGCGTCATGCCTGTTGCGCCGGTAACAAGCGTGTTGATTCGAGCCGTCACGCCTAAGAGAAGGCAGTTCGCAGGGAGAGCAAGCGTGCCCTGTTCCGTACCGGATGTCGTATCAACGATTTCTTGAATGAGCTTGACACCAAATTCCTGTCCCTGACCGCCCATGATGATGCGGAAATGAGTGTGCGTATTTCCAAGCAGGATTTGACCGTGGGCATTTGCGGAACTGGTACCAATCGAGATGACATTCCCATTGCCGTTGCTTGACCCTGAACCGATAATGAGGGCCCCACCATCAACCGCCCGCGCGTTGTTGCCAATTGCAATCACCCCTGTGCCGCCAGTGGCCTGGGCTCCATCACCAATCTCAACGCTGCTTGTCGCAGACCCACTCAATGCGCTTGGTATTTGTACAAGAGTAGCTGGCATGACTAGACCCCCTTCCCCTCTTCGTCAAGCGATTCACGGACACGGACTTCGCACGTGATTGTGCCGGCTGACGCTGACCCCGGCGTGAATTTGATACGAAGCCTTTCGGGCAAAACCAAATCAAAGTTGACTTCGAGGAGTGTGGCGGCACTTAAAGCCAGCGCGCTTGATTCCAGAGCCCTCCATGCTCCGCAGACATAGCCTTCGATGGAAGGGACGCCAGCAACAGCGTCATACATGTAAAAAGTGGCTCCACTGTTTGCCTCGGGGATTTGGAACTCGTTCCCAGTAATGAGGGCAGTTGAGGCATGAGCGCTGCTCAGAGCCGTGATGGTTAAGAGTGGGGTTTTTGTGCGGGTCACCCATGAATTATATCTCGACAACCCTTACAAACGACAGGTGGAGCAATATCCGAGATCTCGCTGGCGAACCACATGGCGCAACGCGCGTTATCACAGTGGGTTAGGCCGCGCATCAACCCGACCAATTGCAGACCCGCACTTAACAAGTATCGTTTTTCCCCTGTCATGCTCAAAACAGCACTCCCCTTATCCCTATCCGCTAAGCCAATTAGGTGGAACGGGCATTCCGGGATGTGGACTTTGGTGTCGACCAAAATAAGGCTTGCGATGGGGGCCAACCGAATAAGCGTGTTGATGTTGGAACCCTTTGGCGACAAACCCCTTTTGAATAGCGCGGTTGGGTAGGGGGCGACGCGGACTGGGAGCTGCCATTGTTTCCGCAAGACATGAAAGAGTGTGACGTCAGAGCGGTTCGAACGGCAGTCTAGGACGGTTATCATAACTAAGGGATGTCCGGATGTGATGATGTCACGCGAGCGGCATTAATTGAGAGCGCGTAACAATAGGATGCGTAGTGTGAATCGCCGCCTCCCGGTGCGGTTCCCGTGTTGTTTCTCCCTTGCAATACAAATTCAAACCAACCCGACGAAACATTACTAAGAGCCGCGTACGATGTCCAACCATCCGCGGTAATGTTGACAGTGGAGAGCACCGTTGCCCCTGGCGTGATTAGGCGAAACTGCCCAAATTCTCCAAGGCCATCACCGGTTGTGGTTTGCTCGACCGCAATAGCCCATTGCATATGCCCTGTGTCGTCTGCGTCGACGTATAGGTTAAACCTAGCCAATTCTTTCCACGTCGAACCGGTGCTCGCTACCGTATAGTTTAATCCCCCAACTGTTGTTGAAAGATTTTCGCGACCGGCATAGAGGCAAACGTAGTTTGTTTGTTTTTCTTGCTTCAACCACGTGGCCATTTGATTCAACGCCTTCATTCGTTGCGTTGTGATTGGTGCCCGCATTCCGAATTGGAGTGGATTTACTGGTAAATATGTTGCTGTTTTACTCATAAACTATCCCCGCACGTAATCCACGCGGACACGAACAACGGTTTATACAAGTCGTAGTTCACCGAGCCGTCTGTCCCTTGCGCGTTTAATTCCCAATACACCGCGCTTGTTGTTCCAAGCAGGTTTGAATTGTTCATAGGAAGTTGACCAACAATCCTGTTCGTAGGCCATTCATAAAGCGAAGCGCCGTTAGTTGCTGGAAGTTGATAATTGCGGTCGCGCACGAAGTAGCGCCTTGTTTTTCTATCCATGATGACATCCGCGCCACGTCGAGCGTATTTCTGTTCTTCATAGGATTTTGTCGAAAAAATCACTGGGTCTGGAATATTTCCAAATCTTCTTTGAAAATCCCGAGATTCCTGCGGTGTATCTACTTCAGCCCACGCTTCGGTCAACGCGCTTTGCTTAACTTCAACCATCCCGGTTTCCACCCATCCAGTGGTTTCCGAACCACCATCCCACAGACGAACCCGATGATTTACGGTTGCAGGGCTTCCTCTGTCCGCTACAAGAAAAACCACTTGGTAGTTGAGATAGAGCGCGTTCGGAGGCACGATAACACGGCCGCTCGAAATCTCGGTCCAATTTTGCACATCAATAAAATAAACTTGGGTGTAGTCTGGATGCCCGTAGACCTGCGAAGCCAACATCAAAGACCGGTATGTCGCCGCGGTTCGGAGCGTTGCGGCAATATTATATGGAGCCTCGGCGTCAACCGTTCCGCCGTTGTAATAAGCAGGCGGTTTGATGAATGGCGGTATTGGCGAATCACTCATATATCTGCCCTTGTCATTCCCGCACCGGCAATATACCAGAGACTGAAGACCGGGCAGCGGAGTAGATGCGCAACTTTCGTGGAACTGAAGAGGGCTAGGTATCCTTCCTTGATTGCTGGGGCGATTAACAAAGAATGATTCTCCGGTACGCCAATAACGTCGTAGGTTTGCGGAACGGTTTTGTCCGATGTTGTTCCCGTAGTGTCACGTATTTTCACATACGTTCCAGCGGTTGCGTAATTTGCGACCCGTGCTCCGGATGCTTGGGCTGTTGAGTCTGTGACAAGAGCGGTTGTGTTAAGCCTTATTTTGTTGTCCAACATGAACGTTATCGCAATGCAACCCGAACCGCCGAGGCCATAGTCCGCTTGAGCAACATTCGTGTCCTTACCGCGTGCCCAGTAGGTGAGTTCCTCCATAGGGCCTGCTGAGACAGGGATATCAGAGATGGTTGTAGTTTGAGTTCCCGATGCAACACTTGTTGCGTATATTTCAGGGTCACTTACTTTGGAAGTTGTGACACTGAATTTCATTGAATAAGATGCGGTCGAAACAATCTTCGCCTCCATTCGATTTATGCCCGGCATTTTTGGTTGAATAAATGTTGGGGTTACGCGAGTCCATACCGTGTACCGGGCGATGTGAAGGATACCCCCGAGATTATGGGTTAGGTAATCGGTCGTGTATGTCTGGTTAGAGTTCCAGGAAAGGGTGTGCCAATGTTCTCCCTTTTGTGCCCAGCGGTTTGCGTTCCTGGAAAGTTGTCGGATTGCGTGGGCTGTGACGGGTTTGCCCTCATCAAACACGGAGTCATCAAGCGAGCCGCACGTGGCCGCAAATTCATTCTCCCAAGATGCAACCATTACATATCTCCAAAAATAAAAACGGCTTGAGAACCGCTGATTGTATTGTCGCCCGCATCTCCGATAAACGCAACCTTTGATTTCTGGGTTGAACTTGCGCTTGAGAACGGAGCGGGAACAACCACCAACGCAGCCATTGCACCGGCCGCCAATCCGAAAGCGCCATCCACGGTTATGGTGTTCGAGCCGGCGTTGATTGCGGTTATGGTTTGAAATGTACTTGCCGTGGAGGTTGTTCCGTTTTCATAGGAGACTAAGTCCACTTCATCGCCAACCGCAAACGCACTCACGTCCTTTACTGGCATTCCGTCAAGAACATATGCGTTGCTGAAATAGTTGGCATGACAAGTTAAGGTAGCGTTTCCGCCCGTTATACTGGCTGAACTGACGACCGCAGACGGGCCATATTGCGGGATTGTTCCACCACCAAAACTAATAAGGGTAAGAATAATATGGGCACACGGTTCGAGGGAAATAGTGACTTCACTGACCATAACCCGGAGTGACGTGACCCCATACGCACCATTCGCGAAGTCAGGAATTAGCGGGCAGGTCAGGGTACCTACTTGGCCGGGTTTGATTCCCCATAAATCAAGTGTGCACGCCAAGCGAATTTTCTGAGTGCCGGCAAGTGCACCAGAAAAATGACGACCAACAAACATCATCGCATCGATTTCGCCACCAGCCACTTCAGTGTTGATTGCCGTTGACGTTACCGAGATTGGGGTTATGCCTACTCGGTTAGCGTACTTAGACATCTCGATTGACTGGGCATTTAATGAGTGCATGTTTGCGAGGTATCCATCACCACAAGTTAAGGATAGGTCCACGAGAGGTTGCGTAACCGTGCTCTCAGGAGCAGGGCTTGCGAGTATGTTGGCTGTGGTTAGAGCGAAGTCAGCGCTCCGACCCGCATCTCCGGCTCGGGGCATGATGATAGAGATTTTGCCTGTTGTATAATCGGTCAATAGGTAAGCGCCAACAGCTTCGAGGAACGCTTCTGAAATTAGAGTGGAAAGCGGAACCGTTTCATGGCCGCAAAAGAAGCCGTCGAAACTCCATCCCTGTGTGCGTTGCCTGACGGTTAAGAACGAATCCCAGTCAATCTCACTTGCCTTCAAACCCAACCCTATGCCCGCGGGTAGACAGGCCCAGTTCCCATAAGTGGTGTTGTATAAATCCGTTGGGATTGTATCGCTATCCGGTAAAATGGCAGGTGAGCTTAGGAGAGACAATATTATGTCAATCCAGTGAGCGGTGCGCTTCCATGTCCCTGTACTTCGAACCGTGGCAGTCGTTCCCCCAAAGTTTGTGCCGGGGGACCAGCGAAATGACCCTTGCACGGAACGGTCTGCCACGTAAACACAAACTCCAGATTCCCCACTAAAAGCGCCCTTTCCCGCAATACCGGCTTCGATTGCCGGAGAGGTTTGCGCCCACGGCACACCAAGCTGTGCTATCCCATTTGAGCTGGAATCAACGATATAAACACCATCCACCCCGGTCTCGACACTATCCGGCCACTGCAACACACCTACTTTGGATGGTTCCCAATCCCAGGACCCATTGCCGGAATGGCGATGGTGGCGGACTACTACAGCGGGTTGACCAGGAGCAACCAGTCTATTCAGAACACCTAAATCGCTGGTGGCCTCGAACTGCATGATGCGGCCATCCTGAGTTGGGTGGAGCGCTTTGAGTGTGAACGTCCCTATGAGTTTTTCCTCGCTTGAGGACGAAGCATCACGCGGTACGAGCTTTACTTGGACCTGACGACCAAGAAGAATTGGGTTATAGGCGTGGATGGGCGCTCCTTTATAATGTGGAGTGGCGAGAGTTCCACGCTGCGCTCTGGTAACGGTAAGCGTCGTGCCACTCCGGTTCGTGACTTTCACACATTCCAGTCCGATATAATACCAGGCATTGTTCGTGAATAAAGTGGCATCTGGGACTGTGAAGGAAGTTGTAGATGCAGTTGCCGCGGCATTCAATGCAGCAAAAGGTGTTGCGACAACGCGAAAGTTGTAGAGCAGTAGAGCACTAACATCGACGACATCAAAGGTTAAATGACCGCGTTCGGCAATTCCCCCGATTGGCGGCAAGCGTTCACCAATCAACTCCGGTATGCGATTCAAATACGGAAGATAATAGGTGGTGCTTGCATATGTCGGAACATCTGTACACAACCTGTACTTGTTTTCATCGGGCCCGAAACCATCGATTTCAATAAGTACAACCCATGGTTGGGATTGAGCGGTTGTTGTTGCAGTGAATGTTGAGGCCATCTCTATCCAGTCCAGCCTACCGCGCCGGGTTGGGTAGCCTGCATGGCTAACCGAATCCCCGCGGCAACCTGTTCCTTTGAGCCTATCACGAATCCTTGCGGAAAGTTAACAACTAACTGTTGTGTTGGTTGACGTTCTTCGACCCGTGTGAATTGTCCCAAGCGGTCATCAGGTCGGCTCGGTTGCCAACTAGACCCAAGAGATGCGGGGCCGGCGGGACCAACAACTGCAGCGCGCCCCCCAGAGCTCGCTCCACCTAAAGCGCTTCCGACTGCAACCATAGCCGCGCCCCCTGCGAGTGCAGCTACACCAGCGGCTACACCTGCAGGCCCTCCTGTAGCTGCGGCGAAAATGGGAATTACGGTTCCGAGTGTACCGGCTAGGATTGCCGCGGTTCCTAACTGCATGAGCGTTTGGCCGATGGTTGTTAGCATCCCCCCAGCTGCCTGTTTAAGAACGTCGTCCAAATCACCTTGTCCAGACGCGGCTGCGGCGACGATGCTGGCCATACCGTTTGAGAATGCGCTCGACCCTTGAGAGGCAAGTTGAATCCACGCGGCGTTATCCTTCTGAAATTTTTGACGTGCCTGTGCTTGCAGCTTTTCCTGTTCGGCGTTGTATTTGGCTTGATTCTGCAACTCTGTTTCGCGAACATCGGCGAGCGTGTCACTGGCTTCGGATGCTAGGCGAGCCTGCATATCCATATTTTCTCTTTGGATTTTAAGAGGGTCACCTTGATTTCCAGCTTCAAACCCACCTCCGAATTCAGATGGTAATTCGAGTTGTCCGGATGCTAGGAGCCGGCCGGTTTCTTGGGTTCTCCGTTCGCGTGCGCTTTGACTTAACTTTGCTTGTCTATCCGCCTCGGCCTGGGCGCGTTTCTTCCCTTCCTCTCCCAGACCTAGCGGAATCAAAGCCGGCTCGCGAGCTTCAAGCGCGGCCATCTCTGAATCGAGCTGTTGCTGTAGCGAAAGCCCAGCCATCTTTCTTGGGGCATCGTTGAAAACTTCAAATAATTTGTCACCCAGAATGGTTAGGGAACGAGTAGCGGCGTTAAAACTCGCTGCGAAACCCGTGTTAGGGTCGCTTAGCATGTTTCCAGTTGCGCCAACCAAACTTTGAATTTGCTCTAAACTATTTATAAAAGCGGGTGTAGCGGCTAGAGCATCGCCGAACCGCTTGCCCACTCCGTCCCATGCCGCACCAATTCCTAGAACAGCTGTGCGAAGGTCCTCAGAGTTTTTTAAAGCGTTGTTAAAAAATGCCTCCCCGAGTTTAATCGCTCCGCCAAACAGCTTCGTGCCGAACTCGTAACTGACGAACTTCGGTCCTAAGGATGAGAACTCCCTATGTAACCGCTCTGTCAGCTCGTTGGCTTGGCGCTTAGCGGGTTCGCTGTCGAGTGATAGCTGAATTTCGACTTTAGGTTGGGCCACGCCTTTGCTCCATTTCCCATTTTAACAGGCGGGCCCGTGTTCCCGAAGCTGTGGCAAAAACATCATATTCCCAACCGCTCAGCCTTTCCAATTCCCGAATAGAAAATACGTGTTCGGGTGAAAGGTTTTTGATTAACCACCAAGTTGCCCACAATTCCGGATCCTGGTCGAGCAGCGTCTCGGGATGATTATAGATGGCTTCAATAGCTCCGAAGGGGGATGGGTCAATGTTGATGGCCAACGGATGCGGCGTGGGAAAGGACGGGAGTAATCCTAGTTGTTTCAAGCGCGCCGTGAAATCCGGTCCGCTCAAATCCCGGCATGTTTCGGGCCCCAATAACGCGCCGTCGCACCAAACCAAGGCCCTAATCAGTCCAGCTGTTCAGGACGTGGGGCCTGGGCGTTGAATGCGGCAAAACCAGCGGCTTGAAGTAAGTCTAGGTTGTCTAGAGCATCGGCGAGTTCCTCTCCGGCTGGAACATCGGCGAGCTTCGAACCATCGGTGAATTCAGGACCGCTGGCTTGCACAACACAAGCGATGACAAGCTCGCGCAAGATGGGGGAGTAATCCACGCTCTTTTGTTCCTGCTCTTGCTCAGCGGCCCAAAGCTTGCTGAATTCCCGGCGAAAACGATTTCGTTCCTGAGCGGGTAGGAGTTTCACCCTTAGAATAGTTGACGTACCAAGTTCCCACGCGTCTTTCGACATTTGTTCTTGCGAAGTTGATGGGTCGAGTATTGGCACCTCTTTTACAGCGCCGGGTTTCGGCCAAACTTTTTTTGACATGGGACGATTTTACAGCGATAACGCTGATATGGCAAGAACGAACGACGTATGCGGGCATCTGGATAGACCCTGTGCAGCTCGGGGTTTGTGTGTCGCGTGTTACAAAAAACATCTCAAAGCAACCAACCCGGATTATGCGGCGAGACAGAGCGCAGGTTCGCGATCATGGAGGGAGAACAACAGGGAACGACATAGGGCGAACACTAGAAGATGGAGACAGGCGAACCCGGACAGGATTCGCGAACTTAATCGAAAACATAATGGCCTCCCAAATCCGACTAGGCCCACGCCGCCAGTTTGCGAGTGTTGCAGTAAGCCCTGCAAAACCAAAACTGTCCTATGCCTTGACCACTGCCACGATACCGGTGCCTTTCGAGGATGGCTTTGTAATGCATGCAATGTCGGTATTGGAAGACTAGGAGATAATGAGGAAGGATTGATGAAAGCGCTCGAATATTTACGGCGAGCGAAACCCTAAACCTTAGCCATTTTCACCGTAATATCCCAGTAAACCTTGTAGCCGGGGCTCCGCTTCATTGGTTCATATGTGATATCTGAGACAACGTAGTACTGCCACGATGGGTTGCTCGCATCGTCTGCCATTTTGAATGTATTGCCGTCCGTTGCGTGCATCCAGAATTGCTCGAAGCTGTTGTTCTCAGGCGCCAAACTTTCAAATTCAGAGAGGGCATACTCCTGTTCAACAAACCTAAATGTCATCACACGTTCTTGCTTCGGTGCAGATACATACTTCGTTACGCGTCTTACTCCACTCAACGATTTCGCCACACCGCCTGTATATACATAACGGTTGCGTGTATCCTCATCGGCACCGCGGCCAGGGTACCAAACGCCGGGTGGAAGATAAGGAAACGTATAGGTGTAGTAGCCGCCTGACAAAGTACCGCTGAAAATTGCCGCGGCGCTCGCACCCCACCACTGATAATATGTTTCATCCGCGGCATGAGTCATGTCCCAAGCCCACGAAACCGTTGCGCGTATGCGAATCTTGCCGTCAATCAAATCCATTTCCGTGCCGGTCACCCCAGCGAATAACCACGTCGCTTCGTTGGACGCGAGAACATCTGTTACGTATTGCGTTGTTGGTGTCCCTGGAGCGCCTATTGAACTTGTTGCGTAGCCGGCGCCATTGAAATTAGCGCGAATGTCGAAAGGGTCGCCATCACCGGCGTAACTTCGTTCAGGGGCCCACGTCGAACCGCTCAACAAATATTGGAAAATGGGAAGCCCCATTAGTTAGGCCCTCGCGAAGGTCCAGTTGCGGTGAGAGACAGACGAGATAGAGCCCGCATGATTGATGCGGAATTGAATTGATTGGCGCATGCGATTGTTGTCGTCTTGGGTTTCAACAGATTGGACTTGTGCCTCCGCCGCATCAAAGCAACAAGCATTAACCACTCCGCCGCTCGACACACCGCTTCCAAACATTAACGTCAAATCGCCCGCGGTTCCAGCTCTAAATGCTGTGTCCCAAGCGAGGGCATACAGAGGTTCAACTGTTATGACCGGGTCGGTTGCGACAACCATGATATTGCTCAAACCGTTGGATCCGTTGACATCATCAATGACAACGGTCTTCAAACCGAATTCAAGTTTCATTGATTTGGTACCGTATTCCGTTCCGTTGAAGGCGAACGTACAGTTGTTAGCGATAATCGGGGACGCACCGCCGGTTAGGTATTCGCTGTCGCTATGGTCGCCATCAAGGGAGGAAAGTGTCGACGTGTTTTCTGTATATGTCGACCCTTGAAAAACCCAGTTGCACATTACTTTTTGACCAGCCACAGCTTCGATTGAAAATGAAGTGGGTCGACAACCTTCCAGCTCATAAAATGCTGAGTCCAAACAAACCGCAAAAGCAAGCGATTTGGCGGTTTGACCATCTTCGGGCTGCCACCATCTATATCCGTACGCTACTCCTGAACCGGCTGGGTTGCTGTTCCACGCTCGGTGCACCGTAAGTTGGTCGTTTGTGCCGGCTCCGTTGCCTTGCGCGGTAATGCGTCTCCACTGCATTTTGCTCGACCCGGTTTGATAAGCGACCAAATCCATAACGCCAAGGGTTGTCGGGGTTGCGTCAATGCGGATTTGAGTTGAGGTGTGGCCAGACGCTGCATCCCCCTCGCCGGTCTCGCTCGTACCGGCTCCGAACGCTGACGATAGAAAAATGCCAAAGGTGTCATCGGTTGTTGAAGGCGTTTCCCCATCACCTGCGTCACTGACCAAACCGCGCAAACAATGCGAGAGCGTTAGCTCGCAACCATCTCGGCCCATGACGTGTCTGGATCTAGCATTCTTTCCAATCTGCCACTCTGTCTCGAGTACTTGTTTCTGGTTTTTCAGGGAGACGCGGCCGTCCACCGGGACAAGAAGCATCGCCGACCCATTGGCGGTTCCAGGTCCAGCGCCGTAGCTGGATTCAGTTTCCACGTAGACCCTTTGCTTGCGTGATATTGTCGTCACGTCTAGTATTGTACCGCAATGACTGTTGAGGAAAGATTCTGGACCAATCCCAAAAGGTCTCTGTGTTATGCATTCATGTGATAACCCGGCTTGTGTTAATATTCACCATCTTAGCCCCTTTCCACGGGGGACAGAAGTGGCTCGCTACTCGATTCAATGTTTCCAAGTCAACAGTGTCAGCTATTCGCTGTGGCCGAAATTGGAAACACGTTTAAAGCGTTTCCTGGCATTCACAGACAAGGGAGAATTCAAGAATGAAATCCTCGCCTTCGTCTTGAGTCATCGCGACCTCTTCACACTGCACCAAGTTTACACCACTACCCCAGCTGGTTGCCCGTTTGTTGATTGCCCTCGAAATCAGAACCGCCTCGTTTGCCAAGGAATCGAACGACGTCGAAATATTATAGCCGGCGCTTGACAACCTAACAAAAAGTTTAAAGGTGTGGCGATATTCAGCGATAAGGGTGTCCACATGGAGTTGTTCCGCAAGCTTCCCACCCTCGAACCAAAACGTTCTGTGACCGCTCGCTCCACTCGGAAAGTACCGCTCGCTGTCCAAATGGCGGTACGCTCGCCCAGTTTCGTCAGGAGGAATTAGAGCTTCGATGACAGAGATAAGGGTGGTTTTGGCGGTGAGGAGCGTTGCAGGCATTACCAGCTCCTCTTCCAGCGAAACGTGCCGCCAGCGCTGCTAACCGAATCCGGGGCTAGGTCCTGAGTTGCGTCGAATTGGAGAGGCGGCAAGGAGTCATAGCGCTGCATTGCTTCACGCCTCCATCTTTCCGCCAAGCTCCAAGCCTCACTGCCTTCCGGGCCGCCTTCCGCCGCGTATAAACGATGCGCTGTTTGGGCCACTACAACGCGGCGAATCAATTCCCTGTCGACGAGGATATGTGCAGGCGAATATGGCGAGGACTGAATTTTATTCATCAGCCACGCTTGAACATCTGCCCAGGCTCGCATGCCCAATATGGAGGCGTGTTGCTCAGCGGTTCGGCCACTTTCAATCCGCGATGCTTGTGCGGATAGGCGGCTCTCAGCGTCGCTTATCTCATCAACCAAATCATTTGCGGAAATGAGGGGGAGGTAGGGTTCTCGAACTACGTCGAAATAAACAGAAGAATAATACGTCGTACCGCTGTACACCCATGATAATTCAGCGCGGTAGTAGGATTGGATTGGATAAGAAGATGTGCTGGAAACATCGAGCGAAATGTCAATCCGCGTCACGCTCCCAACTGTAGTTGCAGTGCAATTGCCGCTCGTCAAACTCGTACCACCGGATGCAGTAGATGGTGCATAGATTGTGTACGTCGGAGTGCCGGTCACAGCGACGTTTCCGACTCCAGCGATTTTTGGCCAATAGGAAATGGATTGCGATGCTGTTCCGTACCGCACTTGTTGCCGTACGATTTCGCTTATTTGGGCCTCGAACGTCATTTAGGTTAGTTTAACATGGCGGCGCAATGCCAAGCGAAGCGTTGCCAGTTATTTGGTACGGCGTCGTTTCTCGTGTTTTTTTGCCCCTGTCTTAAAAGGATAAGCATCAGGTCTAACCGACTCCTCAATCGCATCCTGTGTGTCATCTACTTTGATTTTACTTGTTGATTGAACAACACGGAAGGCAGGATTGCGAGCAAAGCGGCGCGCATATTGAGCATCCGTTGTTTCGATTTTAAGGTTTGTGCCGATGCGAAGAATGGTGTATGTGGTCATAAAAATAAGAGGGAGGCTTTGACCCCTCCCTCTCTAGTTTACACTATGCGCTGGCTTTTGGAGAACAAATAACCGAAGCACGTCCGAGCCGCCCAACGCGTCCCCAGATTGCAGACACTTGCAAAATATCGCTGGTATAGAGCGGTTCGGGCACAATGCGAACAGTGGGCATCAGGCCACTGTTTGCAACGTACGCATGTCCAGTGTCGATGAGCAAGTTCTCACACGATTCGACGGTCACCACGCCTACACCATCCGCCATCGCCCCGTTGCAAGCAGTGAGAGGCACGGTGAAGACAGTGGTTGACGTGATGCTCGACACAGCTGCAGCAGTTGAAAGCGGAGTGGTGATACCGGCAATGGTCACTTTCATGCCCGCTGCCAAACCGTGAGCGGTTGCACACGTAACCGAGGCCACGTTGCTCGTCACACTGACAGCTGTCGTTGTGATGGTTCGCGCAGCAGGAACGCTTTGCGAAACATAAACCGGCACACCGAAGAACATACCAATCCTCTTTGGACCGAGCATGTCATCTTGCGGATTGACGTTGTAAACAAAGTCAGACGCAGACAACATAGAGGCGTAGGCATAGGGATGCAAGAACAGAGCAAGGCGATTGAAATCGCTTCCAGCTTGTGAAAGCTGTTGAGCGATTGCATTGTGGATGTCATCCGCCACAAGCGAATCAGCAGCCACGTTGCTGTGATAAAGATTCGTAGTGGTGGTTTCGGTCGCCATAGAACGAATCACATACAGCGCAAACGCATCATCCATGCTCGCTCGCAAATTAAGCAGCGCCGTCTCCGCATTCGCAGCCAAATAGCCGCCATCGAGCGCCTGGAGATTATCCATGCGGCCGATACGGATTGCAGCTGCCGGTTCCAAATCTGCAGTCAGGGTCAAAGCCGACATGCTGGGAGCCTGAGCAGAAAGCGCCTGAGGAACAAGCGAACCATCTACTGCACTGGAAATCGTGAAGTCACTGAGCGAACCAACCTGAACGGAGTCACCTTTTCCAAGGGGCACCGAGAGGTTGGACATTTTGTCAATGATATAAGAGGACCGTGATTGCAAATCTGCAATCTTTGAAAGTACCGCTTTCGCGCGCAAATCAGCCATTTGATTACCTATTACCTATTACCTGTCGCCAGGCACAAAACGCGGAAGAAAAGATGGGTCGAACGAGTCGTCCCTATCCAGCGATTTTCTCGCTTCCGCGCTAAGCCGTTGATATTGATGCAGCGATTTTGGATGCTGCACCAACCGGCTTGGGGGTTGTTGTGGAGCCGGACCGCGATTAAAGGCAGGTGCCTGTTGCGGCTCAGCGCTATTTTTTGGTCCGAGTTTTTCAGCGAGCCGGTACATTGCCAGCGTTTCCGCAAGCGATTTACCCTCGCTTTCTCGCGCCAAAATCGCAGCCACGTCTCCAGAAACGGATTGCTCCAATCTGGCCAACTCACGCATCGATTGCCAATCATTCAAAGACGGCGATGCTTGGGCTACTTCGGTCGCGTAAGATTCGGCATCGTTACTCGAGGGCTTCTCGCCGCGTCGTAACCTTGCCAATTCTTTATTTGTTTTGCGCGCATACTCTTCTTGCGAAGCTTTAAGCGCACGCAACTCGGCCATAACGGTATCCGCAACATCGCGTTGCTCTTGGGCAACAGCGGGCATCTCACCCACCGGTGCTTGGATAGGTTCGTTCATACAGAGATTATAACTCAGGTTCAACAGCGCTCACGACAGAGGCGCCCTCTGTAGAGCTCGCAATGTCCGGATTGAAGGCGTCTGGATTAACCGATGCGCTATCCTCACCGAGGGCAACAAGCGGGCCTGCATCGCTGACCATCGCACCTGGGTTTTGCACCTCTTTTACCGGCCATAGTTCATTGTCACGCTTAACCTTTTCAATATGATGAATAGCCTGTTGCCGCGACATGCCAAACAGGTCTTGAGCAAGCATCGGTCTTGATTTCATCCCCGCGGCAAGATTTTTGAACCCAACTTCCTGGGATTCGCGAATATCATTTGGCTGCCAAGCGGATGAGCAAACGACGTTGATTTGGGCCGCGTCTGGAAGCGGTGCGACACCCCACGCCCGAGCGTTAGCGTTGTGAATAGCCGTATAAATTTGCCAGGCCTTTGCTTCTTGTTGCTGGACCAATTGGGTCTGCCTCCACCTTTGCATTGAGAGTGGGTGCATGGCAACCCGCAACGCCTGGCCTGTATGCGCTTGCGCGTAGTCGCTTGCGAAAAGGTTGCCTGGGAGGTATTCGCTTATTGCGAACAAGCGAAGTTGCTGGTCAAGCACTCCGACGCTTTCGCTTATTTTTGGGGATTGTGACAGCACATCCAGGCCGCCTTCTACCTCAGTTTTAACAACCGTTCCTGGACCAATCTCGGTCGGCACACGGCTCGAATCAGTTTTCAATACTTTGATGGAGTGCGCCTCTTGCTGCACAAGATAGGCCAGGTCGTTTATGCTCGCGTTAATTCCCAGACACCAGGCAACGCGGCTCGCCGGCATGGGCAGCCAAGCGCGAAACATTGGGGCCTCCGCATAAATAGTTTGAAGAGGGAGGCAGTCATACGGGACTTCACCATCCGCACCGTAAGGTTGGTCAGGCAAAGCATCCCCGCTCCCATCCACCAACCACGAACGCCAACCATTATCAAAACGCCACAATCGGAAAACACAGTCCCTGTCGTCTACCGCGTCACGCACTTTCAAAAGGATAGCGTCGTCCATTTCTATGTTGTGAGGAGCCGCAGCATTGGGGCTTCGATAAACCTGGTGAGGTCCATATACAATCGCACCAACACAATTGTTAGCTGAATCTTCAGCCCATTCCACAACACAGGTTTTGTATAGGTTGCGAAGCGCATCAATGCGCTGCCAAATGAGGTCATAGCCGCTCGCATCAAAAGCCGCGTTTGTTGCTTTTACGAGAGGGTCATCGTCCTCCAATTCCTCTCCGTTCAAAATTAAAGAGCGGGTTGCGGGTGTGTTGTAGACAACGCTGACAGAGTCGATGATTCTTCGCAGAACCGAGACTTCAAACGGGTGCTGGGTGTTTTCGGGATTGCCGAGGCCAAGGCTTTTTAAATAGTTGAAGGTCATGCTCGTAGCGGCGTCTTCATATAGCGCGTGGAGTTTGCACGCCAGTTCGTTGTGCTCGCGGGATTTGTATGCCGCGTCTCGCTTCTTGATTTGGTCGATGTCGACGAGTTTCATTACTTCATCCTCGGTTTTAGATTTTCGTTTACAACCCTTAGAAAATCCTGAATATCTTTATTGTTTTCATCGAACACAACATATCGTCCACGATGCCCGTTGTAGCCTCGCTTATCCGATGGTTTGGGGGGAACAGAGAGAATTGCGGCTAGATTGTGGTTGGTTTTGGCGGCTCTAAATCGAATGCGGCCTACCGAAACTTTCTCTACGAAACCCGAGGGTGAATACTTACTTCGCACACGCCTACGACTCAACTGTCGGCCTTGATACTCGCCGGTCACGGAAGCCAGCTTTCGGGCCTCTCGCTGCTTCCTAGCCGCATTTTTCGCCTTGTTCGCAACCTCTTCGGTTGGGCGATTACCGCTTGCTGTAACAACGCCTATAACCCCACGCCGCGACAGTTTGAGGTGGTAGGTGATGTTGGCGGCAAGGCGACCGGTTCGACGCATTGGGGCACCGCCATCTTTTGGTTTTGGAAGCGCGCCCTTAGCGCCCATCCCTAGAAATAACCGCCTTTCCACATTTGCGCGAACCTGCTCGGAACCCTTGGCGATGACCATGGTCTCGTTTTCGATGGGGATTACCAGGTCTTTGGGCATCCGAGTGACACGAGCCTTGAGCACGTCTTATGATATCACGCTCACCCCATCGTCTTTGAGCGGCATGATATCGGTGACAACGTACCTTAGTGCATCAAGCGAATGGTCGTGCTCGTTATCCTTAACAATGTGGCCGAATTGATTGCGTCGGCAACGAAGCAGGGATTTTTTCAAACCGCGGGAATCATCGCCAAGATTGTTTGAGAGCCACAACCGTGTGCGCCCATTGACATCTCTGAATGCGGTATTAAGGCACCGAAGCCCATACTCGACTAGCCGTAGGGAATCGTTGCCTCTTCCTCGCCGCGAAACACGGACGCCTTCAGGCACGGCTTTTTCTACTGCATTGAGTTGGTCCCTTCCTGAAGTTGGGTCAAGAAAAACCGATGACCACCCGGGTTGAAGCCGCCAGCCTTTTGCTAGAACATCCCGCAAGGTTTGCTGCACGGTTTGGCGATTCGCCACATATTCATCAACAACCAGCCACTCGTTCGCCCTGAATTGCTGAACGATGACCACGCCGGTCCTCTCTCCGGGGTCAACACCAATATGGACCGGTTTGCGTTTGTCGCCATATTCACCTATCAGGTGAAGTGCTGGATTATAAGCGTAGACGAGAGTGTCGCTCGGTTGATGCCATTGCCCAAGCATATATGCTGCCGCATCTTCCGTCGTGCAACTTGCCTTCACCCTCTCCAATGTTGCCGAAGCTAGGTAAATGTTGTCATATACCGAGGCGTGCAATACTTCGCTGTTCGGATAATTTTTTCCCGGACCGAAGTACTCCATCAGCCAATTGCGAAGCGGTATGCCTGTCAAGATAATCTCCGGCACGGAATGGCTTCGTGGGTCCCTTGCCCGGGCAACCATGTTGGTGAAAAGCTCCGGGTCAAGAAGTTGGGCCTCATCAATCCAGACACTGCCCGCCACATTCAAACCTTCGATAGAACCGCTCCAACTGCGTAACAAGATTTGGTGACCATTCTCTAGAATAATTCTTTGTTCACTTGGACTCCGTAACTCCTTGCGAATCAAAAACCCCGGAATCAAGCCTTTTATTGCGCGGTACGACGAATCACGCAGAACCGTTTGAGTCTTGCCGATGATGAGGGAAGTGGGGTTGTCCTGTTCATAATCCTGGTGCCACGGTGTTTCCAGAGCGCGTTTCAACAAACAGAGTGCCCCCGCCGTCGTCTTTCCGCTCGCGTATCCACCCAATATAACTTTTACTTGCGCCTTCGACCGAAGCGCCTGCTTCTGAATTTTGAGCAATTCCTTGCCGCCAAACAACGCGACTTTATGACTTGTCGTCGCCAAAGTTCACCACAAGTTCGACATGGGAGTAGGGGTTCTTACTGACTTCCCCACCGCTCAAAATCTCCACAACCTGGCTGATTTGCCTTGCCGAGTTGGCGATGTCCCGAGGGGCTAAAAGGTGATAGTTGCGAGAGAGGTGGGCCACCATTTTGCCGACAAGGTTGCGCGCCATTTGCATGTCGTTCCCCATTGTGGCGAGCTCCAAATCTGCTGCCATTTGATTTGTTTCGTTGCGGACTGGGGTCACCGGGCCGCTCGCCCGCCTTATCTTTTTTCGCTCATTGTCGCGCAAGCGCCGGCCTTCAATATCGCGTTCGATTCTGGGCGGGTTCGGTTTGTAACAATCCCGGCATCTGGTCGGCGGTCTGCCACTTTTGCCTCGGCCCAGTTCTTTTAAGCGCTGCGCCATGTCGAAATCAGCGCCACAAACCGAACATTTCTGCATTGACACCTAATAGAATATACGCTTTATCTTTCCGCGTCGAGCTTCTGGATACGATGTTGGTGGCCTGGAATCGCAAGTCTGGCACGCTGTCCAACCATCGCCGAGCGTATGTAAAGGCTGTTGACAGCGTCGGCAATACGAGGCCGACCTGCAAGTGTCAACATATGTCCATCCATCTATTTGAGGCACGAACACATACCTGTCCGCTGAATCCACAATCTTGACGATGTTGCTGTCCCCGTCCGCAAGCGCAATGGCTTCCTCGGGGTCACTCATATCGACCAGGCAATGCCCTCGATTATCGAAGAGCTGAATCATCACTCGTCTCCACTTCCATTTCCCATACAGTATGCCCTGTGAGTGGGTCTCGTTTGTGTTGAGTTTGGCGGTCCGGATATGTGCGGCGTTTGTCAAGCCATTGCCGCAAAGCCTCCTCAACCTCGTCATGGGTCATAACAATACGTTTGGTGGTGTAGGTTGTCACAATCATGACCAAAGTACAATGTAACCGTTCCTCGTTTGTCAAGGCCGGCTTGACAGGCACCAAACCGCGAGCGGATGCTCTTTATATGGAACGACGCAAACCTGAAATGGCTGAGGTGCGAAAGGCTTGGGATTGTGCGAAACGGCTCGAACAAGTTGTGAAGGAACTTTCGGACTGGAACAACGGATGGGAAGAGCGCATGGCCAAGTTTGAAAAAGAGATTGAGGAGATGAAACAATGAAGCAAATGATGTTGGATGGTAGGCGCGTGACGACACTTACCCGAGATGACGTATACGAGGCGCTGCGAAACGCCATACGCGAAAAAGGCGGCGAGGTCAGTGAGTGTGCCGTGCCGTGTGCGTTTGACAAAGGGGTGCTTGTGTATGTGGAGTCACCCACCGAGGATGACACCACTGTCATTCAAAGTCAGACCCCGTGGTGGAGATTGGTGTGGCGATGACATGCTTCATTCACAACACGGATGTCGTGGTGTGTGTTCTCGGTGTGGAGGTGATGCGAATCCCCCTTACCGTGTGGGATAGGCTTGCAGCGTCGGTGGAAGCGGACCGGGTGTTTTGTCAGACAAAGGAAGGAAACAAGAATGAAAAAGTTTGAGTGTAGGTATAAGGAACAAACACGAATTGTAGGTGGATGTCGTACAAAGAATGAGGCCGCAGAAATAAGCTGGATTGAACTCGGTGCACCAGACCCTTTCTGTGTGGATGTCCACGAACTCCCGCAGTTGCCTCCGTTGTCAGATGATGTCTGCGATATGGACGACGGGCCTACCCACAAAGGAATGTTGCCGTGGTAACACACTCTCTTACAATCTGAGCTGTCTCTTTTCGCGCCAAGCGCTCGGCTTCATCTCGCATATACATAAAATCACCAAGCAGACGTGCGTCATGGTAATGCATCGCGCACAGTGCCGGATAGCCGCCTCCTCTATGCGACAACCAATGCAGCGCACAGGCGACGCTGTGGTTGCAATCCGCAATGGCATGTAGGCGATGTGCGGCCGCGTGGTCGCTGGTCTCACCCCAGGTGGTGTGGTTGTGTGTGGCGTCGTGTAGTGTCCTGTCCCACTTAATCTGATGACGGCCTAACCTATCCGCCAATGCCTCACTCAACTCGCAAATCTTGACAAGAGCCGCGGCAATCTCGACGTCGGGCGCGCCTTTCACCTCGGCCACCCAGAGCATCCAATCTCCGCGCGCGCATTCGTCCCACGTTCTTTGCGTCCACAGGGCCGGGTCCGGACAGTCGCCCCATCTGTCAAGTGTTGCAGGTGCACCGCTCCCGTGAATGGCCCTCTGTTCCGTTTTAGTCATGCCTCATTCTAGCTGGTGACTACACTATCCACAAGTCAGAATGGAACGTATCGCAATATTCTTCGAAAAAATGCAGTCTTTTTGCCTACTTAGCGGGGAAC
>ERZ761584.112-NODE-112-length-31627-cov-28.492145_pt1 | contig 31627 bp, 48 predicted proteins | sample MGYA00512168_ERZ761584 | MGnify/ENA primary metagenome ERZ761584 (study PRJEB28899, sample SAMN03785564) | bioreactor sludge metagenome | biome: EBPR Sludge; feature: EBPR Bioreactor; material: 0.22µm filtered reactor supernatant | place: Saint Lucia: Queensland...
TGTAGGTAACAATCGAGAACCCAGCCTCGACGTTCGCGCTAACCTGCGAAGAGATTGAACCTGCGTTGTTGGTTACTGCTGCGCCACCGGCTTTCCAGAGCCAATCAACGAAGCTATTCGTAGCCGTTGTCCCGTTGATCTGGTCAAGCGCCCCGCCTGTGTAACCGTCAGAGTTGAATGCAGTGAGGCCGGTAGTTTCAGTGGTTTCAGCACCTGTTTGGTTAGATTCAAGCTGCTTCTGAACTCCACGAACAGAGTCGTACAGCGCATGATCTACAGCACGTCCGCGAGACTTCACCCAAACCAGATCAGGTGGGAATTCCACACCCGTCACAGAGTATGTTGCTGCTGTACCTGTTCTGGTCTTAGCATCAAAATGCTTCTTCGGATTCCTCACAGCACCTTCTGGCAGATTGGCTTGGCAGAGTGCTTTGAATCCGGTGGGCGGTGCGTAGCGGAAGTAACCACCTGCAGCACTGTGGTAAGTTGCGGAGGCGTGGAGCGGGGCTTGGCCAGTCATCACGTCGCCGTTGTTGGCGAAGTTGTTGATGTAGATCGCAAATTCACCAGACAGACCGGAGAATGTGGGGTTCGCTCCGGTAGAAGGGTCTCCCGTCGTCCCGAACGAACTGTCGTACCACACATTGTTTTTCCCGACCCACATCTTCTGAGCAACAGGGTCGTAAGCAATCTGCATGATGGTTCCTGCTGCCACAGCTCCCCCGCTGCCGATGTTCGATCCTGCGCCATTAGCCAACCAAGACACGTTGCTGGCGTAGAAGCCATATACACCGGCCTGACCACCAGCTCCACTACACGATGCAATAGGGAGGCTGGTCGGCGCAATTCCAATGCCGAATGCCGTGTGGCTTGCCGTTGCCCCGTTGTTGATGTACTCGACGTATGTTGTCGACTTGCACGGTAAAGTAAGTCTGGTATTGCCGTTCGCGGCAGATGCCATTGCCGAGTGCAAGTTCCCTGCAGACAGCGTGAATGCTCCCGACAGGTCAATTGGATTCAACGTCGCAAACGAATTCCCCGGCACATCCAGCATGTGGTCGTACGTGGTTCCCGCCGTCAGGCTGATGTTGTTGCACGTCCAGTTGTTGCCTTTGGAACTCTTGTCGTAGCCAAGCGTGGTCAGTGACGTAGCATCGTCAAAGTCGAGCATGAAGCTGTTCGTGCCACCGGCATCGACGACAGCCTTGACCTGCGAAGCGGTCTTCGTTACCCACTCGTTGATCTCGGTGTTGAGGTAGCCGAAGGAGGAAGGCGTGAGGGCTTGACCATCTACGAAGCAGACGCGGGAGAGGTAGCCGTCGAGGTACCTCGCGCTGTTACTGTATCGCCCTATGTTGTGCGCTGCGGTGTTATTGATTACCGAAGACGGACTCCCGGTTGGATAGCTTGACGTCCCAAAGGACGTTATTTCGACACCGTTTATGTAGAGACGCATTCGCAACGAGGATGTGGCGTTCGCCGAATCCCACACTGCAACAACGTGATACCAAGCTGACGGGTCACGATATACGGCAGTGCTGACTAGGTTGCCGTTCAACGCACCACCATCGTAGTACGCAAAACGGAGGGTATCGCCAGCGGCGCCACCGTTACCTTCAAACGCTAGATCGTGGGTTACCAGCCCGGAAACTGCGCTAAATATGCCGCTATTCCCACCAGTGGCGCCTCGTTTTACCCATGCGCTAATAGTGAATTTCTGTCTGTCACCAGCGCTCCCCGGCGTCCTGCTCGCATACGCACTAGCGCTCGACCGCAGCCGCAGCGACGCCGGGATGTCGCCGGTATCTACACCTCCTCCACCAACACCCATGTTGAACGGGAGCATTACGACCTCACGCAGACTTGGTTCGAGATCAGCATAACGCCGCCGTTGTCGATGCACTTGAACACCATGACGTTGCTGCTGCCTACAGCAGTATTCAGGTTGACCGCGCTGACGTTCTTGAACGCGGCGTTCCAGCTAACCCCGTAGCCGCCCGCACCTTGCTGAATGATCTCAAGCATGACCAGACGGCCTTTTTTCCAGTTGAGCGGAGCGCCCATGGTGACGGTACTGGTGAGGAGGAGTTCTGCGTTCTGCTGGGTCTTCAAGTCCCAGACGATGGTGCCAGCCCCCGTGAGCTGTTTCACGTTGATCGACTGTGCCTCGTCATACTCCTGAGTCTTATCGAAAAGGGCGAACGGTTCCATTACAGGTCGGCTCCGACAGCAGTTGCGCAGAGGGCAGTGGTAGACGCGGTGGTCGTCACCGAGGTGCTGATGTACAGGGAGTGCGCCGCAGGCAGGGTGATACCGAGAGCGACCGGACCTGATTCGTACGAAGCAGCCGTAGTCGACGGGGTAACGACCGTGGTAACGATTTCCTTGATCGGGTACGCGTGGGTGCCGTCATGCAGCCAGATCGTTACCGTCTGCGCCACAGTCGGTGCTGTGAAGCTCGACGAGCATGCCTTGAGAGAAACGCTGTCGATACGGCGCCCGTTGGTACTCACCGGCACGAAGGCGATGATGTTGGCCCCCGCGAGCGAAGCCGTAGCCGTAGGCGCCCGAGTAGTACAAGCCGTTACCGCTGCGAGAGAGACGTTGACTGCGTACGGCGTCTGGGCCGTAATGATGGAGTTCGGTGTGGTAGCCATTTAGAGCCCCTTGAATTGCTGGTGGATGACAATCGGCGGGGTTGGAACCGCACGCCACTCGGTACTGGTACCGTTCGTGAAAAGAGCCTTGCCGCTGTTGCCCGTCTGTGACGGGACGCCGTATACCGCAGACAGGGACTGGACTACCTCGTCGAACGACGCCGCCGTAAGCCGCAGAGAGAACGCGGAGCCTACAGAGAAACTAAGGGCCGTCGTGCCCTCCTGCGCACGCGTAACTGTCAGGGTGTCCCCAGAACGCGCCGTGACCTTGACGCACTCCTTATTGGCGTTGACATCCTCAAGTACTCCACGGAACCAATCTCCACCAGAGAGCGTAGGGAACAGGGCCCCGGTGCCCGTCTCCAACAAGATGGTCGTGTCGCTCGGGAGAATGCTCGACGCCAGTGTCGAGTCGCCGAAGTTCGTAATCAGAATCTGTGCCATGCGGGCCTCACCAGCTAACCGGGGTCACTTGAATGTCGGAACGGCCAAACCCCTTGTTGGCCTTCGCCCTCGCTGAATACAGGAAGTACTCCCATTGCTTGCCGTGGTACAACGCGAGCTTCTCGTTCGACCAGCTTTTGCCGGGCAGGGTCATCAGCTCGTGGACAACCCCGTGGAAGATCACCCGCCGGTACTCGCTCAGGATCGTCTCTTCCACTTCGGTTGCTGCCAATGTAGGGCGCACCGCAGCAAAAATACTCACCGTGTAGGTGTCCAGTGCGTCCGGAACGGGGACGACTTGATAGGTCTCAGTATTGACGCGAGACACGTACAACGGGTACCCGGGCGAGGCTGTATCCGGCCACAGGGGGTACATCTGCAGAACCTGTTCCCCGGTTACCTCGACCAGACTCGTAGCGCCTTCAGCGGTGGCTACCTTGGCGGACAGGATGGACGACACCTCGGTTTCCGCGACCGGACTGACGAATGCGTAGTCATAGTCACCGGCAACAAGAAGCTGCGGAGTAAGTTGTACCCGCCACACCTTCGCCCGTTCGCACAGGTCGGTAACGACCCGCCGTATGTACTGCGTAACGACCGCAGACGGGCACCCCGGAACGTGCGGGGCGATATCACCGTTGAGGGTGCTGAACGCAACGAGGGCCATCAGATCACCGTATTAGGAGGTTGCCCACCGGACTCCGTGTCCGTCATGGGTTTGGTCTGGACCGTGGTGTTGAGCATCGAGGTCCACGATTGCTGGAACATCTGTGCCCGCTGGTTGGACACGCTCTCGCTGTCCTGCGATTCAACCCACCACACAACGCAGTCGACCAAGGCAGGAAAGTACGCGTCGTTGAGGGGTACCGCGTCCGTAGTAGCCAGTGTTGCGGGGGCCCGGGCGTATTCGATCATCAACTGCTGGTCGGCTGCAGACGGCGGGAACACGAAGAACGCGCTCGGGTTGCGCACGTGGCGCATCCAGTCGGTAGCGGGGCCGGTAGCGCCCACAGGCCACGAGGCGAGCGCCAGATCGAGGGTGTCCCGGTTCACCTCGGCAATCGCCGCGCCGTCAGCTACACGAAACACTTCGGTGATACGTATCGCGTCCGCAGGCGCGGTCTGCAAGGTGCCGAGGGTACAGGCAAACGTCTCGATTACGTTGAACAAGTCCGGACGAATCAGAGCGATCCGCCGCAGACACTGGTTGACCGCCGACAGCATGAACGCCTGATCGTACCGGTAGGGCACCTTGGTGTCCTGAACCGACCGGCGGACTTCAGCAATTACATCTGTCGGCGTGAAGCTCATTACAGGCCCCGGGAAGCGTCAGCGTTCAGCGCGGCGTCAAGGGCATCTTCGTCTTCAACCTTGGGCTTCCGACCTTTGCGCGGCTTGGGAGATTCTTCGACAACTTTGTACTCCCCCTCGAACACGTTCATCGGAGTACCTTGCGCGTCAGCGCACTCCTCGAAATCGTCGCGGGTTGCAAAGGCACCTTGGTAAATAAAGACGTTGCCGGTCGGGATATGCTTGAGGTAGCGATCAGCCATGTCATCTCCTTACGAGTTAGCAGCTTATACCATAAAAAAGAGGGGGCCGAAACCCCCTCTCCATACTTCACGCCATCAGCGATTAGGCCGAGAGCAACGTACCGTAGACACGGATACGGAACAGACCCGTGCTGAGGCCCGCAGTATTGACCTGCAGGGTCAGCGACGAAGCCGTGCCCGTGGTAACCACGGTGTTCGCCGCAGTGGCGAGCTTGGTCGACTTGCCGACGGTGGCAGCGTCAAACGCCGTCAGGCCGGTAATATCGGTCGTAGCGATACCGAGGTCGATGGTCGAAGTTGCCGCACCGGCACGAAGGACTTCCAGAGTAGCACCGGAAATGATGAGACCGGTATACACCGGGATGTCGAACATCGTGACGAAGTCAGCAGCAGCGATGGCCTTCTTGGAAGCGTCGAGCAGGTACTCGAACACCACCGGACCGGGGAACGAAGCAGCGTCCGTCGACATCGGGTTCTGGCCCGCAGCCAACATCTGCGCAGTGGTAAAAGTTGCCATGTTTCTTTCTCCTTACTTGTTAGCAGATTAGGCGCGGCAGTACAGACGAGCCAGAGCTTCCGGCTTTACCACACGATAACCGTACACCTGCAGGCCGCGAATGATCGAGCCAAAGGTGGACTCGGCCTTCAGACTTTCCATGTTGGTCATCTGGGAAGCGAAGGTGAGGCCCATCTTGTGGCCAGCGATACACGAGAAAGCAGTGTACGAGCCATCGGTCACGCGGTTCAGGTTGTGCGACGAGTACAGGGTGAAGCGGTCGATCATGCCCAGACGGCCATTGCGAAGCGGGGTCTGCGAGTCGCCGGTCAGGCTGGCGTCCTTCAGGTCCGACTTCTTGATGAGGCCCGCAACCCACGCCGGAATGACGAGGAAACGACCACTTTCCGGAGCGTTGGACTCATCCAGCACGGTGCCGAGGTCAACGATGTAGTCGAGCACGTTGGTCTTGGTAACCTGCACCGGGGTGCCGGCCACGCCAAGGTTGATGTTGCCCGAGATACGACCTGCGGTAGCGCCAAGGTTCAGCGGAGAGATGTCCGGCAGAATGCCCGTGAGGACGTTCTGGTCGATACGAATCTTCATCTTTTCCGAGGCGTCCTTGGACCATGCGTCCATCAGGTTGATGTCCGACTGAACCTTGTCCACGTCGTCTTCGACGGCAGCGAAGTACTCGCCTTGGTCGATGTTGAGCGTGATCTTCGGCTTGTCCGGACGCTCGACCTGAAGGGTCATGCCCTTCTGGTACTGACGGATGGTCAGCTCCGGCGTAGTGCGGATATTGACCTTATCTCCGTGACTCTTAATTTCACCTTCGTAATCCGTGTTGCTGATTGCAGAAAGGACCGTAGAATCGTAAAAATTCTCGATCAGTTTAGCCGACCAAATTTCCTCGCTGTTACTATACCCACCGGCATCGGGTATTTAACTTGGTTTCCCAAGCGCCCTAGCAGTTTCCCCTAGGGTCTGTATGTCGCCATACAGTTCGGACTATCGCATCAGTGCAAGAATACCCTGCACCGCCTTCTCACTTAGTCTCTGCGGGTCCTGTTTCATCAGCTTGAGTTCCTGACTAAAGAGCTTGCGTGCAGCTTCGAGTGGGTCGTTGGGGCCGTTCTTTCCGTGCCTGCCAGACATGTTTTCAATCCACCACAAAACCAAACGCGCTTGCTCCTTCTTCACGACCAAGAAAGGCTCTACCGCCCTGAGCAGTTTTACGATTCCTCGCTTATCTAAGAATTCCCACGACACAGAGTCCTGCTGCTTACTGTTCTGGGCTTTCCTAAAAGCTACGTAACCACCAAACTGACTCGTAAGTAGGTCGATAACGCACCGCCCACTCACCGCCTGCGATATACGAACCCTAGGACGCACGTAGAAACGCGCTTTTGCTTCGCTAGGGTACATACGCTGCGTGTCGATACAGCCTTCTCCGTCAAAAAACCCTGCTAAATATTCTGGAGACATTTCATTCCTCGCTAAAGGTATAAAGTGCTTCCATACTAACAGGTTCCCTCTGGTTGCGTCAATGACGTGTTCCAAGTAATCAGAGAAGGTTTTACATCCCCAAAATGAGCTTAGAGGCTAGGGATGAAATTGCCGGTGTAATTAGCGCCACCGGGCGCGACGGGAAACGGCATGTTGATTCTCCTTACGTGTTAGGAAATTACGCGGCGTTACGGACGATCCGCCCTTCGCGCTGCGCATCAAAAATATCCCGCTCAAGCGCAGTCCTCTCCGAATCGCGACCCTTGAACTTGCCAACACGAACGTCGTCGTAGAATTTGGCAATGTCCTGCGGGCTCCAAAGTTTGCCTTGGCTCGTGGTAGGTACAGGCGCGGCCATGGTACGGCCCGGTGCTACCTGTCTTTCCAGTTCGCTGACAGCTTTGGTCACGGTCGGCTGCTGCGGTTGTGCGGCTGCACCAGTTGCGCCTTTCCAAGCGTTGAAGATGGACACGGTACGTGCCACGTCAAAGGTAGCTTGTGCGTCTGCAAGGTAGGTCTGTCGAACGATGCCCGTCATCGGGTCCGCAGAGAGCAGCCAGTTGTGGAAATCGCCATTCGCATTGATGCGCTCCCAGTCGGGAACATGCTTGGAGAGGTCCGCAAAAAACCGTTCTTCACGGGTGTACCGCTGCTGCTGGGCCACGTTCTGCACCACAGGAACAACGCCGTTCAGGGAAGCCACCTGCCGCTCCAGTGCCTGCAAAGTGCGCATCACCGGGGACATGGCGGCCTCTACGGCACCGCCTGCAACACGATTGACCATGCCTACAAGATCGCCACCGAATGTCTCCTCGTCCTCCGGCGTCACGACAACCTTGGGCTGGCTAGGCTGCGGCGCTGCCGCAGGGGCCGACTGCATGGCTGCAATGAGCTGTTCGAGTTGGGCGACACGGGCCTCAGCGCCTTGCGCCTTGGCTACGGTAACGTTGTAGATGCCTTGCAGAGACTTCCATCTCTGCGCGTACGTCTCGCTGTTTTCATCTTCGCGCTGCTGGGCGGCTTGCGCCGTATCCTGCGGCACGCTTGCAACGGGGGCTGCTTGTTCGGAAGTGGCCTCGGCTCGTGGCTCATCGGTTGGCGTTTCGGATTCCGCAGACTGTTCCGCAGGGCCGTAATGCTGCTCGATGATGGACTGAGCTTCGCTAAGTTGCTTCTGAATTTGCTCCGGTAGACTCATTTTGTTCCTTGCTCCGTTATGCTAAGGATTACTCAACAGTGCCTTGAAGTGCCCGCTGTAATTCTTTCAGCGTCTGGGCGCGGCCCTGCAATACGCCCAAATTGTCTTTCGCATACGGAAGCTGCTCCAGCTCCTCCAAGCGCCACTCGCTCAGGTACTCGACAAACTCCGGGTACTGGCGGGCGATGGTTCTAAAGCTGTGCAGCAGCTTCTCGTCAGGTCTTTTCATCAGGCGGTCTTCAGCACCAAGAAGGTGTAAGTGCCCGTGGTCGGGGTCAGCGCACCGGCAGTCGGGTTGACGAAGGTCATCGTCACGGTATTGGCCGCAGTGGCCTGAACCTTCACGACAGCGGTGGCGTTGGCAATCGGGTTCTGAACGCAGATAACCACATCGTTGGCCGCAACGCCCGGGACGGTAAAGCCGGTCTGTGCAGCGACCGTAGCAGTGCCCACAGATGCCGGGGTCAACGTAGCCGAGATCAGGGACGACGGGCCAGCACCCACTGCGGGGATGCCGCCGGGGCCGATGGTAAGCTGATTGCAGCTAAAGTTTTCGTAACGCATGTGGCTCTCCTAGTCGACTGGCTTGCTTAACGCTACCAGAATGGAAACAACATATACACCTACGCAACTCTTTTGTAAAGATGGTATGCAATCGCCGCCAATTCTTCGTCGGTTGGATTCTTCACTGAAAACACATCATCCAGTGTACCTGTGGAAATGGATATTTCGTTACCACCGCCTGAAACAGAGATACCGGACGCAGCACCCCCCTGCCCACCTTGCGCAGAAAGGACAGCCCCTGCCCCCGGGCAGCCAAAGCCCGTAACGATTTCTCCGTACGAAGTAGCGAGCTGTATCTGCGCCCCGGTACCAAGTGCGCGGACGGGAACGTGCGTCTCTGCGGCAGCACCGCCGGAACCCCCCGAAACAGAAAGGATCGCCCCGACGCCGAAGATACGGACAGGTATGGAACGTTCAACCCCTGCAGTAACCCCGCCGGAACCCCCAGTGACCTGCAGGGAAGCGCCCGTACCCGAAACCCGCACATCATGAATGCGGATCAGCTTCAGGTTCGGGTTGGTAGCCCTGCCGTACTCAAGCTCATCTTGGTTGGCTTCCCACGTGAGGCCCCATGAATGGCCCCACGCTCTACCCCACGACTGGCCCCAAGAGTTCTGTGACATGGTTAATCTTTGTGCAAGAGGGGGTTAGAAAACAACACCGGAAGTCATGCTTCTGGCAGCAACAATGTAATCACGCAATTCCTCTGCCGTGACGACATCGCATACACCCTCTGACTGGCGAAGTCTCAAATGCCCAAGATACCCTGCCAAGACCGGCCCATTTGATGCCGTAAGCGCATGGTGATAATTGCTACCAATACCGCCGTGAGCAATCACAGCATCAACATAGGTCTTGGCATCTTCGGCAGTTGGCGCACCATCAGTCTGTAAAGCATTTGGCACCGTAAAATATGAGTCGCAGACTTTAAAGTATGAACCTGAATTGCCAGTTGTCTCCATGTGCGCGTGCCTTACGAGAGGCATGTTGTAAGCAGAGCCAACGCGACCAATACCCAAGACCATTTCAATCCCTGCACCAATCGCCGCAGCGCGACAATTTTCATCATAAGCGCCTTGATTCGGTGCCCAGATACGCGACGTTTTGCTGTACCCAAGGCTGTCTAGCACGCTGATACAGTTGGTCAGATCAGCTTGAATTGCAGACGTGTCATTTGCGCTACCAGCATAGCGATACGTAAAGTTCGCCGCTGTTCCGGCTGTGGTCAGATTGATCTTATTAGTATTCAATACGCTGTCGTTTTCTGTCGGATGCAGAGTAAACGCAGCAGCAGATGAATATCGCGCCCAATAAGTCACGCCAACCAGTAGCGGAGAAGGTAGATCGGTGCCGTCAAAAACAACCGGATAACCCCAGTACGATGCCCCATTTGAAATATTGTGCGAAGCACTCGCGGTAATGGTATCTGCGCTTGTATCTACCGATGACACAGATTTTGCGGTATAGCCCACTGGCCCCATGAGCAAGACACCATTATTCGATGCGTCAACCGGGTCTTGATATGTCTGCGTGCAATGCGACCAGCCAAGATCAGCAAGCGACGCCATTTGAGCAGTCGTCAAGAACCGCTGTGTGCCAATAGTCAGGCCAATCTTTCGAGCCAGATGGAAGCACGATCCCTTGCCACCGAATCCGTACTGCGTCATCAGGTCAAGATGATTCCATGTGCGAGTAACACCATCTGCTGTCCACGATGTTGGGTGTGTCGTTTCGTACACGTCTGCGCGAGAGTCATCCATGCGGATCAAAAACTTCGGCCTGCTGTACGGGTTGATATACACAGGGCCGAGTTGTAATTCTTCGGCGTTTGTCAGCATTCCGGGATAGCCAATTCCAGCGGTATTCCTGTCACGAATGCCGATTGACTGAATGGTATCCGTGCCGAGGACAAAAGAATTAATGAGCTGGAATGCACCCTTGGGGATGAAGATTAAATGCCACTTTCCATCGGCAGGAACACCCGCTGTCAACGCAATCGACTTCCCTGTGTAGGGGTCTGCCGTCGCGCCGACGTAAACCTGCGCCATCTGAACCGGCGAAGTGCGACCTTTTACTTTCGCCCAAAACGCAATGCCGGTGAATCCTACACCTGTCGATTGAGCCGTGAATGTAGTCACAGCAGAGGCGCGTATAGAAGCGTCACCGATCAGACGAACGCCATATCCAGCAGCATCCGGAGTCGGTGCCAAATCGGTATTAACAACCCCTGCCGAACCGCTTGCAGGAGTGCCATTGGCAACAATCGTTGCGCCTACCCAATTCGACAATACAGTGCCAATACGAGATTCGCGCAATCGCTTGATTGCTTCGCGCTCTCCTTGGGTAAGGACAACACCACGTTTTTCGCCAGCGGAGATTTCAATCTCCCCGGTGTTAGGATCGGTCTCGACCTTGGCGAAATATGTAACGTCGCCCGTGGCACCAACGGTGCCGATGATGTTCCCATCGGCGTCGACAACCCAGTCGTTACGGCTTGCAATTACCCGGTAGGCACCGGCTGGAAGATTCTGATCGCTCATGATTGTGGCCTTTCGCTAGAGGGGATTCCAAGGATCGAGTTCCGTGCCGGTGCCGGTTACCTCAATGTCGTTGACCTGTTTCACGTTCGCATGAATCGGATCAACCTCCGCTGCTGCGAGAATGGCGGCTGCAATGGCTTCGCGAGTAGCGGCAGGCATGGAGGCCCACAGTGCGTCGTAATCGACACCGCCCGATCCTGCCGTAGAGAGCGCCTTGCCAGCGGTGCCGTCGCCCTGATACCCCGCCAGAATCGCGTTCCACACCGTGTCGCGGATGCCTTCAGGAGTGAGGTCGCCGTAGCTCACGATGTTGGCGGTGATGTCCATCAGCGCGGAGTTGTTGGCGGTCACGCTTCCCGCGCCGGTCAGCACTGCGCCGAGGTCAGCCAGTCCTTGCGCCGTTGCAGCAACGCTGCCGGAGCCGGTGATGGATGCGACGAGGGTTGCCAGCGCCTGCGTTGTCGCGCTGCTGATCCCACCGGATGCAGTGATGGTGGCCGCGATCATCACGATCAGGCCGAGCGGTGCGCTGCTTACGCCGCCGTCACCGGTGATATTGGCGTCGATGTTGTACCCGGATTGCGCAGGGCCAGATGCCGCCCCAGAGCCGATGACGCTGTTTCGTGAGGACAGCCCACCGGGTTTCTGCGGCATTACCCATGCAACAGGATGGCGGCACCCATCAGGCACGGACGCGACAGGCGAAATCCCGGCCTCGCCCACCAGTCTATTGCGGAAGAACGCTGTGCTGTTGTACGCCGCAGGAACGCACGACGAGTTGAAGCCGTCGATGTTCGTCGTCGCCGTCGTGATCCGACCGGTTGAGCTGTGCCGACTGCCGTTGCCGAGAAGCGCCATTATGATTCCTCGGGCGGGGGCTCTTCAACGTGCGCGGCTTCCTCCTCGCAAATCTGACGCTGGATATCCGCCACCAGCGCTGCGAGGGTGAAGGGGTTCCCGCGCCACTGCGCGAAGTCATTGACCAACTCAATGATGCGCTTATCCATCAGCCGCCCCACCCGTATTGCCCAGCAGAATAGAACGTGCCCCCCGAAGTCGTCGCGCCCGTGTTGAACACGAGGTACTGCAGGTTGCACCCATCAACGAACCGTGGGTAGCTCGGTATTGTGTTGGCGTAGTCGAACAGGTTGTAGAGGCCCGTTGCTGCGACAGGGATCGGAAGCGCGGCGAGAGGCTTGCACAGGCAGATCACGACAGAACCGGAAGCGTGCGCAGTGCCGCCCCAGATCAGGTTCTCAATATCCTTGACGCCGGTATCGTTCCCCTGCAGCGGCAAGAACGGCCCATATTTGTTGGCCGCGTTGCCGGAGTTCAACACCGTGCCGGAGCCTGCGGAAGCCGTCGAGACGCACCCCGCCGTCGTGACGCGGCTCGCGGTTCCCGCGTCGTTGGTGTAGGTGATCTGCAGCGTCGGCGCGTTGGCGCCCATCGTGGCGTACGCCCCTACGAACATGCGCAGACCGACACCGTTCGCGTAGCGATCAACCTTCGCCCCGGTGTTGCTGATCGGCGTCATGGTCACGGTCTTGGTGCCCGTCGTGCTGACGTTGGTCGTCGTCAGCTTCACGTAGCCGACCAGATCAATAGGCATCACGAACCACGGAGCGCCTGCTGCCGCAACGATTGACCCGCCCCCAGCGACCATGTGCTTCGTCGCCGGAGACACGTCACCACCAAGCTGCACAGCGCCTTCTGACCATGTGCCGTCGGTCGCCGTGAAGGTCAGTTCCGCGCCGCCGAAGGTGGCGGCTGGCGGGCTCCCTGCCGCGTTGATAAGGTGCTGCCAGTGTCCGGCAGTGCCCGCAGCGGGAAAGTTTTTCTGGTAGATGAACCCGTCGGTTTTACCGTTGTTGGTCATCTGGTTAATCATGTCGTCCTGAGATGTCCAGCCCATGTCATGCGCTCCATTGCGTCGTCAGGACGCCCGTAAGAATTGAAGATGCCAACGAACCTGCGTTTCCGAGGCCGACCATTCCAAGCACTGCGCCCTGTTTGATCTCGTTGATCGGCATGTTTATCAAGGCTTCAAGGTGCGTTGCTGCGCCGTAGCTTTCGAGGTTGCCTGTCGTTGTGCGGCGGCATTCCTGCGTGGAATTGATGTGCTGGATAGGCGCAACGATCACGATTGCCATCAGCCCCCCACCCGCGCCGGTAAAAGTGCAGGACTCGACCGACTTGGCGGCGGTATCCCCCGCCTGCAGATTGACGAACGGAAGCGACCCGGCAAGCGAGTTGTTCGGGGTGGTTACAATCGTCCCGCCACCGTTTACGACCTTGGTGTTCGTTACCTGCGTCACCCGCCCCGGCACGCCGTCCTGATTGGTGTAGGTCAGGGTAAAGGTGCCGAGCGTTGAGGTGGCAGACTGCGACACGCACATGATCTTCCCGCCCGCATATCGCGGCAGCGTGACCGTCTGGATCATGTCCTGCTGCTCCCCCACAGCGTCCGTATCAACGAACGGGTAGTACATCAGGTAGTCGCAGAGCAGCAGGCGCTGGTTCCGGTTCGATGTTGATGTCGCGCCGGAGGCCGCGCTCATCACGCAGATGTCCTTCAGATACTGCGACTGCCCGACATCGCGGAGATGAATCCCGCGATTGGCTTCAACGTGCGCCGCTTCAAGCGGGGACGACGCATAGAAGTTGGCGACCGGGTTGCCTGCAAAATAGGTGTAGTCCACGAAATCGTTCGCGGACGTAGCCGCCGACGCCACTGCCTTTCGGAAAGTGGTGACGTGGAAACGCCCCGCATCCATGCAGGCGGCCCACTCAGCGGCGTTGGCGAATCCGCTCACGCTGCCGCCCCACCCTTGCCAGCGATGTTGGCCGAAAGGTTGAACGGCTTTCCGGGTTGCGCTACCACTATACGCACCGGCCCGTCAGACTTGAGAGCAGCTTGCGTATATGCCAGTCGATCCGCAGCTTCCACGGAACACCGTTCAGCGTCCCGTCGCCCGTCAGAATCGTGCGCCTCGGCGCGTTGATCGTTGCTGTCGTGTGGTTGCATGTTCTCGTTACCTCTCCGGTTTTGCTAACCTTCACCTTGGCTCCGCACTCACTGCAGTTGTAAAGTGGCGGGTATTTATCAAGCCAGCGCATCAGGTTTCCGTGAGCACCATCCCACCAGCGAGGAACTGCGGCGTGATGGACGCGGAAGCACCGATGGTGATCGGGGAGTTGAGCGCACCGTAGTGCCAGACTGGTGTTGCGCCGGAAACTGTCGTGCCGGTTGACACCGTGTGCAGACTCCCGCCTGTCGCGCCGGACTGCGGAAACTGCAGCAGCGCAGAGTTGCTGAGAGACCCGCCAGATGCCGCCGAGAACCCGGTGGATCGTGCCACCGCTTGCCGTGCGTAGTTGGTGTAGGCAACTTCGTTCTCGGCCTGCGAGTTGGTCGCTGCCGTGAGAAGCGCCGTGTGCAGAGCGACATAGACGTTCGTCAGTGGCGACGAAGCCGCGTTGTCCGCGACGTTCGCCCACGCAGTTGCGCGGTACATCAGGTTGAGGATGCGGTTGCAGCAATCAGTTGATTTGGGCATCTTAGTTGCCTCCGTAGAAAAATCTGCGCCAGCTTGGCGAGGTTGCGATCATTTGGTTACGCCTGTGGTTTTTTCGTAAGTCCTGAGGCCGCCAATCCCGAGCATCCCGGTAATGACGACCCACAGCAGGTCGCTGTTGATTTCGGGTGGCGTGGGCCAGCCTTTGCTCGACCCGTACCAGAGCATGATCGGTTGGATGATCGTGGCGTAGGCGAAGCCGACCCCGCCGCACCAGCCAAAAAATGGTCTCCAGCCCGCCACAAAGATGCTCTGGTGCTGCGCCTCTCGTGCGTTGATTTCAAGCTGTGCGAGAACCTGCTTCAGTTCCCCGTCAGCAGCCATGCGGAACATTTCCATTTCCGCTTCGCGTTTCTTTTCCGGATCAGGGACGAAGCGTTCCAGAATCGCTTTGCCGAACTCGAAGATGCTGCCAAGGATCAACGGATTCATTTCGTCACCTCGTAGAGGAACCACATCAGATATGACGCAACGGTCAGCGCGGAGCCCAATATCATCCCGAGCAGGAAGTCGTATTTCATGCCAGTACCTTTCCGCGAAGATCGGTGATCCGGTGCATCCACCCTTTCAGGAAGACTTTCTGCTTCTCGTCTTTTTCGGTGAGCCGGATGTAGAAGGTTTCCCGCTGGTCGAGGATGTTGCTGCAGATGTCGTCCGTACGCCCTGCGCGATCTCCCTCACACACTGCCGCCAGAGTGACCGGGCCAATTGCTCCATCGTCCGGGACACCGAGGGCGCGTTGCAGGAACCGTGCTGCTTGTCCGACCCCATGGTTCACGCACCCGTCAAAGTGTATGTAGTCGAGCGGCGCAGGAAGCTGATCGCACTTGCCGAGCAGCCAGTACATGGCAAGGTAGATGGCCCGCACCTCGTCGCCGCTGATACCGCTGACAGGCTGACGCGGAAACCCGCGCCCGATCCGCCAATCGTCATAGACCGCCTGCGTGATCCCTTGGTTGGTCGCGCCGCCACGGTCGGCCTTGTGGTTGCTGTAGCCGCCTTCGTGGCCAAGCACGCGGGTCAGGCATTGATCGAAACGGGAGATCATTTCTTGTCCGCCGTCTTCTCGACAAACAACACGCGGGACTCGACCTGCATGAGCTGCGTCTGCACCTTCTGAACAGAAGCGTGGATGTCCTTGATCTCATCGCGTGCCTGACTCCAGATGCCAAGACCGATGACCTGCACGACGCCGATCACCCACGCGGCCACTTTCCACGCGCCGCGCCCCTTGTTCAGCAGCGCCTCTTCGTTCCGCGTGTGCTCCTCGAAGTGCGTAAGGTGCGTCTCCAGCTTCTCGGAGACCTCGCGAATCGTCTCCGTGTTGGCGACAAGCGAGTTGTTGATGCTGTTCAGGACGATCAGGAAGGCCCGTTGTTTCGGGTCATCCTCCTGCATGATCATCGACTCGATGTCGACCGGGAGCTTGTCCGTGGAGCGGCGGGTGGGGGTTGCGTTCATAACACCACCAGAGCAGTAAGGCCGTTGGCCGGGAACTCAAGGGCGAACTCGCCGTTGACCGATTTGTACGTCTGATCCAGTTTCAGGATTGCTACGGCGGTACCGCCCCGAGACTGGTTGTAGATCAGCGCTTCACTGGCGGACACCGAGGCACGCGGCCAAGACGGGCTCTTGCTCCAGTTCAACCATGCGCGACCGTCCTTGATACCGGAGGCGTGCCCGTCAAGGAGCTGCCCGCCCGGGGTGTACCCCTGACCCCCCGACTCGCCGTTGGCCGAGTACTTGTCTCGCGGCGCCTGCTTTTCGTACAAGGCGATGAAGTAGGTGTCGTTCTGGCTGTGCCCGCCCGTCAGGAACGCCTGCCGCGCAGCTACCGGGATTTCAGTTCGGAAGCCCATCAGCTTCTCCCGGTCGCACGGTTAGTCACGGTATTGCCTTCCTGCCCACCCATCGGCTGCCCGCCGGGGAACACGTTGGCCCCTTGCACTTCGCCATTGGCCCCGCGCTGGAACTGGATGTTCGCCTGCGGCGTCTGGGCCATCTGCTGCATCTGCTGTTGCTGCTGGGCCGCCATGAGCTTTTCCTGCATTTCGAGCTTGTCCTTGCTCGGCACGATTTCATCATGCGGCATGGAGAGCCCCTTCGAGACTTCGCGCAGGATCGCAGCGCGGCCCGGCTTGCCGACAATTTCCATGTCGAACTCGTTCGCGGTGGCCTGCAGGAATTCGAGGCGACGGACATTGAGCTGCTCGCGGTTGGCCAGAACGACAGCGCCCTTCGGCACCACCTGCGCATCGCCCTTGATCGACGGGTCGTCGATGTACCGCATGTTCCAGCTATACTGGGCCGCGCCGAGCTTGCCGAGAATGTCCGCGTCGATGTACATGATGACCTGACGGATGCCCTTGCCTGCCGAGCCCATGAGCATCGAGAGGCCCGAGGCCGTGCGCCCTGCGCCGCCAACCTGCATGTCGCCGTAGATGTACGCCGGGATACCGGACTGGTCGTCCGCGAGCTTCGTGAAGTGCTGGTACACCATCATCAGCGGCTGCGAGCGGTCATCCGGCTGGTTGAACCGTATGGCCTGCTGGCCCGACCCCATCGGGTCGTTCGTCGTCTGCCAGATTTTCCACGGGTACACCGAGGTGATCTGCTCGTCGGCAGGCACACGGTCGATGTTGACTTCCACCTGCGGCCCGGAGGCGATACCCATGTTGTTCGATAGCGCCCGCGCAGCGGCGTTGCACATCTGCTGGATGTCTTCCAGCTTGTCCGGCAGGGCCGACCCGTACAGGGAACCGGGTTTCTTGAAGAACGACGTGCAGTAGTACGGCTTCAGCCCGAGCGGATCGTAGTTCAGCGTCGCCTTGATGACCCAGCGGTCGACCAACCACGCGTTGCAGTCGTACTCACGGGCCTCATCCGGGACTTCTTCCTCGGTCATGCCCCATTCGCGCAGCAGGCGCCCGGGAATCTTTCCGTGGAATTCAAGCGCATCGACAATCTCGGTCGGGCGCATCCACGTTGCGTACTTGCCTTCCAGCGGGGCTTTGGTCATTTCCGCCGACCACATCCAGTTACCCATGCTGCCGTATGGCATCTCGGCGAGAATCTGGCGTATCGCGCCTTCATCGTACCCGGGCACGCCGATCAGGTCGGACAGGTCGCTGCGGGTCAGTCGGTGGTGCTCGAACAGATAGCCCTCGGGCAAACGGGTAATCCCCGGCTCCGGGTACATCTTGAACGGATCGACTCGACAGTAGGTCGGGGCCAAAACTTCATCCACCTGCGGGGTGAACGCCCCGTTTCCGGCGGGTTTCCATGTCAGCTTGCGCTGACGACGCACTACCGGGCCCTTGATCCACGCCAGCGGGTACGTCGTCAGGTCGGCCAGAAACTCGCTGAACCCTTCGATCAACCCGCCTTCGACGAACTGGTCCTTGATCTTGCGCAGCATCCGGTCGGCGGTTTCCTGCGCCTCTTCCATCAGCTCGGACTTGATGTCGTCCTCGGCCTGCTCCTTCAACTCCTCCATCACCTCGGAGTCCGGGGCCATGCCCGATTGCTGGATGGTATTGATGACCTTGTTGGCGAACTCTTCGTGGACGCGGGCCTGTACGTCGGGTGGCAGATCAGGAATCGGTGTCGGGTCGACCCCCAGTGGCAATTCCCCGGAGTCCAGCAGGATGTCCCGCATCCAGCTCTCGGCAGCGCGGCACTTGGTCTCCGTAATCATCATGTAGACCTCGGACCCGCCCTGCTTGCGTATTTCCGCCAGTTTCGACGCCTCGTACTCGCCGTTCCGCTGCCGCAGCGCCCGGAGCATCTGCTCCTCGATGGGCTTCTTGGCTTCCAGCGCAGGTTCCCACAGGCGACGCAGGTGCGCGGCCAGTCCCTGCAAAAGCGGGGCGGCCTGTCTCTGGAGCGCTTCTTGGCGCTCCTCTTCCTTCACCATTTCGGCGTTGGACACTACCCTGACAAGACCAACCATGTGTGCACACCCGACGAGGATTTTCGTGTTTATACCACGTGTGCCAGCTACTTACAAGTTAGTTGGTCAAGTCCAGCCGGCAGCGGAGGCTAGGGTGACTTCGCGTCGTTTCTGCCCCATCAAGGCACCACCGGACAGGTTCGCCCCCAGACACAGGTACTGCAGGCCATCGTTGTCATGGCTGTACTGGTCCTTGGCCGGAGAGGTCTCGTAGCTCCCGTCCTTCTTGCGCTTGTACTTGTACCCACCGTCCAGTCCCATGATGAGGTGCTTCATGCCTTCTGACGTGGACTCCGGGCTGAACCGCAGCGCCGCCCGGCCATTGACCTGCTGGCTCAGGAACCCCTCCACAGCGGCAATCCGCTTGTCCGGGTCGTTGGTCGGCGCAGGCACCGCCGCAAACCCCTCGGCTTTCAGGATATCGAACGCATTCTCTTCCGAGAGCTGGCTTTTAGCCCAGCCTGCCGGGTCGCCGATGACCAGATACCGCCCGTACGGGAACTTCTCCGTCAGCAGGGGCTTCAGGTGCTCGCGCAGGAACTTCTTCAGGCCAACGTTCTCCACATACAGGCTATCCAAGACATTCAGCCCACCGAGTACATCCCGCTGCCCGATCACGGAGGCTGGCGTCCGCCCGAAGTCCATACCGATCAGTATGTTGTGGTTCATGCTGTTGATCGCCCGCAGCGGGGTCTCCACCACATGGAAGTCCCGCTTGAAACTCTTCTCGTACACCGCCCTACCATCAAGGCTGCGCCCATACTTCCCGTGGACATGCACGTCGATCCAGTCTTCGGTCGCGCCGTTCATCATGTCTTCGTAATACGTAGGCGGCAGGTTCTCCCTGTTTTCGGCCTTCGGGTCCATCCCCCCCGGCTGCTTGAAGATCACCCACCCTTCCGGCTTGTTCACCTCGAACTGCTCAAACAACCACGAGTCCTTACTGGGCGGGTTGGTGTCCATGATCATGCCGTGCCAGTACGTGACGTTTTTCGGCAGCATGGCCTTGCTCGGGTACCGCCCCAGACGGCTTCGGGCGGCAATAATCAGGTCCGGGTGGACTTCCCGGGTCTCATTGAAGAATACTCCGGTCAACTCCAGTGACAGCAGGCGCTGCGCGTCGTCAGGCGTATCCAGAGGCAGGAACAGGATTTCCGCCTTAATATCCCCGACCTGCAGCAAAAAAGTCTTCTCAGACTCCCGCCAGATACCCGCCACGCCCGGGGGAAACCACTGGTTCCACGTCTTCAGCGTGGTGCTTTTCAACTGAGGCAAGGTGTTTCGCACAATGGCCCACCGCGACCTGCGGTACCCGTCCTTGCACTTCGGAATCTCCGCGCAGCGGCGGAACACTTCCGTCACGCACACGGTCGATTTGCCGGAGTTGTGGTGGATCGCTCCGTCCACCGTGACATAGTTGTGCGTTTCAGCCACTTGGATATCGTAATAAGTTTCTTGCACCTGCTTACGTGTTAGCGCTATAATGGTCCTGTTGGATGTATCCAATCTACCACTAGGGGCCCTAAAAAATGCCGAGAACCCCGGAAACGATTGCCGTAGACCGCGCTGTAGCTGAACTTGCAGACGGGAACACCAGTTCCACAGAGATTGCAGAAGCCCTCGGGATTTCACCACGTCGGGTGCGCAAGATACTGAAACGCCTCGACCTCCCACGTCTTCCGGGGCACTCCCCAACAGGGGCGCGAAACGCGTCCTACGCAGGAGGGCGTCGAATAACTCAGAGCGGGTACGCTTACGTGTCAGCACCTCCGGGGCACCCGTACGGCCGTCTACTTCCGGGAAAAAACATCCCGAGAATCTTTGAGCACCGACTGGTGCTGGAACAAAAACTTGGGCGCTATCTACTCCCGTCCGAAGTAGTTGACCATATCGACGGACTGACGCTGCATAACCACCCAGATAATTTACGAGTCTTTTCATCGAACTCGGAACATCTCGAAGTGACGCTTCGCGGGCGAGTTCCCCGGTGGTCCGAAGAAGGCTACCAGAACATGCTGCTACGACATCGCCAACCTGAAGCTCTGATACACGTCGATACACACCATCAGCGCATAAGAGCAGGTGTGCCCCGGCTGCATCAAACGCTCCTTCTGGCGTTGAAACTCGGTACAGATAGTCCATACCTTTTGGGAACGAGCCGCCACACCACGAAAGCTGGAATCGACATGTCTTCTCGTTCCACGATAGAACGCGCATTGGCCGATCTATGTCAGCAATGGGGATTGCCCCGAACTCTGTGACGATCAGGCTGTCGGCAGAAAGGCAGCCCACAGGGCCCATTATGAGCCTGACGGGGGCATCCGATTTCATGAACAACTCCCCGGTCGGGGGCGGGTTGTAGTCCGTTATCGTGTCCATCAGGCTTCGATCTGCAGGTTGGAAAGGTTGCCCGCCACGTCTGCCAACAGGTAAGCAGGTGGGTTCAGGAGCGTGTCGGCGTCGGCAAGGGCTTCGCGCACGGCATCCATGGGGCTGGGGGTTACATCTATGGGCTCGTTGTGGATGGGCGAAGACTCCACGGTCAGCTTGCTGCCACTGAAGTTGATGTTGAACACGAAGCGGTCGTTCGGAGCTTCCTGCTCCTTCTGCTTCGCCGCCATGCCACTGACCTTGTACGCGTGTTCTGCCAAGTCCAGCAGGGTCTTGGTGTTCAGGGTTGGCTCCAGAATCCGTCGGCCCATCTCTTCCTGAGCGAACGCAAGGTTGGCCACCGCCTGCACCCGGGCCTGCTCCAGTGCCTGCTTTATCGCTTCCTCGTCAGAGACCGCCGTCGTGGTCGGTATGAGTGAGTTTTCCATGAAGTGGGTGTTTATCACTGTTACCGTAAAGAATCAAGTAGGCACGGGTGCAAGCCCGGATGTTCTCGGTTGCCGCCACGGTCAACTCGTGGGGTTGGTCACGCGATGTCAGCACCCGGATCGAGTCCATGAGCAGCGGGTCTTCGGTCAGGCCATACAGGGCTAGGGCGTTTTGCAGGAGGGCGGGGGTCATGTTACGTATGTTACATAAAGGGAGAGGAACTGGGAAATTTTTCCGGGCAGTGTTACTAATGTTACGTAACTCGAAAATTGGGGAAAAATGTGCGTGACGGGGGTAAAGCAGCAGCCAGCACGCCCCCCTGTCCATCTGCCCCACCCCCTCCCGTGTTTGACGGGGCGCCATAGGTGCAGGGGGCCAGCGCACCGGATGCGACGCCAAATAGTACCCTGCCGCGTGGTGTAGCGTTTCCCACGCGTTGCGAAAGAGGCTCGGGGAGGAATCCGTCTGAGTCGCCGGAAAATCGCGTATCGCGCACGTCCTGCCCTAACCGGTGTCACGTGCGACAGGGGACAATTACGTCCAAGACTGGCTGGTACGCGTGGCTTTCTCGGCTCGCTAGGGATGCGCGGGGCGCAATCCTTTCCCTAACTTCCGGGGGCGGTTCATGTCGTGCGGATTAGATGGTAGTGCCTAAACGCTATACGCGCATGGCGCTACAGGCCGGTCTGGCAAACCGGCCACATCTGAAAGGGCGTTGTCTAGCGCCCTTTTTCATGTACATCAAATGGAGAAAATCATGCGCAACGCTTCCCGCATCAACAAACTGATCAAGTCCATCAAGGGCCGTTCTGCCGCGCAAAACGCCGACATTCAAACCGCGCTCGTCGAGTGTGCCCTGTTCGCCTTCGAGGATCGCAACACAGACCCCGCAATCCGCCTTTTCGACGCCGTGAGCAACGGAACGAACCGCAAGGCCATGGCGCACTGGCTGTCGCTGAACGCGTGCATTCACTTCAAGGACGGCAAGCCCGTGCTTTCTGACAAGCGCCAGAAGGAAATGCAAGGCAGCATGGCCACGTCTGACGTGGAAGCCGAACTCGCCAATGCCGCGCCGTGGTATGAACTCGCCACGGAATCGAACAAGCCCGAGAACATCTGGGACGGCGCCGCCAAACTCGAAGGACTGCGCAAGTATCTGGCCAAGCTCGACAAGGAATCCAAGGAAGCGGGCGACACCGGCATGCACGACATCGCCACCAAGTTGCTCGCCGCGATCAACGCGGAAGAGTACGCCGTCGTCGAGGCTTAACATCCACGGCTTTACAGGGAGGGGAAACCCTCCCCGCTTTACACCAAGACTTAACAAATAGGGCTTGGTGTAAAGCGCCATGGGCAAAAAGACAAAAGACAAATTGTTAGACAAAAAAAAATACGTTGTCTAAAAGGTCGAAACCCAGTGGTACCAAGGGTTAGAGGCTTTACTTTTCTTTATATTTAGATAAATAGATGTAAAAAAGTAATAAGCCCTGTTTTGTAAAGTGAAAAACATACTTTACAGTATGGATTTTGGGGTGTTGGCTTTACACGTGGTATTTTGCCTAACACGATTCATATCCTTCCAAAATCTGTCTAAATGTCTAAATGCTTGGAATCCCTTGTGGCACAAGGGTTGTCTTTTTAGGCGTTGTCTAAATACTTGTCTAACTGTTTGTCTTTTTCACTGTGGAGACTTAACAAATGGCACTTAACAGGCATTACATGGCCATGATTTTGGCCCAGACCCCGCACGTGGGCGACGCCCACTTTCAGGACGTTGTAAAGTCCTGCTGTCTCTGCTAACATGTAAAGGACTTAACATGATCAACCAAAAACACAATGGGCTTAACACGTCCCCGCTTTACAATGACGTCTTCCTCGTCCCAAACTACCGGGCATGGTGCGCTTCGACTGGCCGCTTTCTGTTTGTTAAGCCGGTGGTTGTTAAGTACCGCTCGCCTCGGCGCCTCGTTGTTAACTGCTAACTTGTAAAGGAGCGCAGCAGTCATGATCGAGTTCATCCAAGACCAAATCCTGCAACCCTCCGAGTTGGCGCGGCTGTACGCGCCCTCGCTCTATGGGTACAACCAACTCTCCCAACTCTGGTTCCGCGACCAAACCGCGAAAACCAAAATCAACGACGTGCTAGGCCTTGCGGACGGCGACACGATCCACACCCCTCGTCGCGCTTACTTCACGGCACTGTTCGCCAAGAATTGGATTGCCCGGAACGTGGTGGATGCCTCGCGCTCGCTCAAAGCTGGACAAGTGGCGTTCGTTCATATCGCCAGCCAGCGACACCCGACAACGATACCATCAAACCATTGCTGCTATGTCCAGCTCATCAAGCCACACCTGCATCATGAGAACTACTGGATCGTGCGGCACCTGTTCCGCCGCAATCATGATGTCTCCCGTTACCCCGGGATGTCGTTTACCATCCACAAGCACCAGCTCAGGAACCGGGTCGTCCTTGCAGAACTTGGCACCCCCGGCACGACGGCGTATGGCTTCGCCCTTCGGGCACGCTCGGTCATGTCCCCGGATTGGCAGCGCCTGTACAATGGCAATCGCTTCGCCGACGCCAAGCAGCGGTACGCCGACAACCTGCGGGATACCCGTGGGTACAACCGCGTCGTGCGTCAGTATGGGCGCAATCCGCGCAGGGAGACGTACGCTGCTGTCAGTCGGCAGAACTGGTTGGTGGGGCAGCTCAGGGCTGCACTGGTCCGCATCTTTCGCAAGGCCAAGGCGGCACAAGAGGGTATTACCCCGGCTACCGCTGATGCGGCGTACGCATACGTCAGTTTCTTCACGGGATCCCTCCCGGCGGGGTCCTCCTATACCAAGGACAGCGCAAACGACTACATCTACTCCACCATGACCGAGGCCGGGCATTTCCGTGGGCGGCACTACGGTTGCAATCACTGGATGCGCCGTGAAGATGCCGTGACAGTCGGGGAGTCCAGCACCCCCATCTGTCAGCACTGCCTGACCCGAAACATCAACGACTGTGTCCTGACACAAGCCACGAGCCGGGACGGGCGTACCGTGTGGTGGAAGGTCTCTCAGACCTACATTCACGAAGATGGTACGCGGTACACCTATGCGCCGCCACCAGTCATCGGCGCGTACCACAGCAGCAAGAACGTCCACACCCAACCGCTGCCCTTGCTTACAGGTAAGCCGCTACCCGCCAAGGCTCTTAAGGTGGGCTATGAACTGGAGTTTTCCGAGCACGACAACACCGCCCTTGGCAAGCAGGACATAGCCCGCCGGATGGCTGCGGCGCTTGCACCGTTCAACATCAACGGCCAGAAGTACGCCACGTTTGAAGATGACGCGAGCGTGTGGTTCGAGATGGTGTCGGGCTATGGCGCGATGGAAAATCACCGGGCTGCTATTCACGCCTTGCTCGACGGGCAGCCGTACCGGGGAATGGTCACGTCCCACGATGGTGGAAGGTGTGGCCTGCATGTACATCTGGACATACCCGAGACGCTGACGCATGCCATGCGGCTGACGCAGTTTTATCACGCGACCCATAACCGCAAGCTGATCGAGTGTGTCGCCCGGCGTTACACGTCCCCGCATGTAACCTCAGTGCCGGACAAGTACCAGACCCCGGCATCTCGGCAGTATCGCATATCCGAGATGCTGCGAGGGTACAGTATGCGTGATGTACTGCGCTCGATCAACGACTCGCGCTATGAGATGGTCAACTGGCACAACGCCCCCAGATCGGTTGAGATTCGCGTATTCCGTGGGTCTCTCATTACCGAGACGGTGCTCGCCTGTCTGGAGTTTGCCGTGGCCTCGTGGTATTTCACCCGGGACTCGCGCCCGGTCCATGGTACCGAGGCGTTCCTCGACTTCATCTCGGAGGTGGACATGCGCCACGAGACGAAGAACCTGCGCGAGTACCTGCTGCGCCGTGGGTACGACGTGTTCGTCAGTCGTGAGAACCCGAAAGCGCCAGTACTGGTCGGGCCGTTCATGCCTCCGTGTGACGAGACCGAGAATCCGCCGCCCCGGCAGCGCCCGAATCTGGACAGCCTGTACATGCTGGCTGCCTGATACCTGCTAACACCGTAGCACCTGCACGACCATACGGGAATCCGTGGCGATGCAGTCCATAAACCCATGATCAGGAGATCGAGATGCAAAACGTTACCATCACCCTTACCTTCAACACCGCTGCCGAAGCCGCCGAATTCCTCGCCGGTCGTGGTGGTGCCCCGGCGGATCGCGCCCCGGAAGTCCAGACTGTCAGAGACATCGACAACATCATGGTGCATCTGGCCGACCCGCGTTACACGCTGCGTTCGGTCGACGAGCTGGAGCAGAAGACCGGCCTCGATTCCGACGACATCAAGGACATCCTCGACGAGTTCGGCATCGAGTACGTCATCAAGCGTCGTCGTGCCGATGGCGCTGCCCTGATCGGCCTTGCCGCCCGTCAGTAAGTAGCCACGGCTACCCCTGTTCTTCAGGAAACCGTTCTATGTTGGGGGAAACACTGAAAGTAACGGGCCCACACTTTTTCGAGGAGTCGATATGTCAACGCACGACGCACTTGTAGCGGCACAGCTTGAGTTCTGGCCAGACAGCATCATCCTCACTGGTTCGGAGGCACTGGACAAGTGGCTGCGTAACGCGAAAGACCCCAAGGCTGTAGCGTACTGGATGGTTCTGGCGCTGCAGTTCGATACGGTGGTGTTCTACGAATGCGGGCAACAGCCCGATGGGACGCACCGTTGGCGAGGGATGCGCTACGGCACCAATGGACACGAGTACATGAGCGGCTTCCCGATGGACGCCGCCTAGAAAGGAGCAGTCATGCCTGCATTTTCCAAGAAGCACTACGCCACCGTAGTCCGTGTACTGGCGCGGCTCGAAGAAGATACGCCATACGCCTGCCGTGGAGTGGACTATTTCGCACAGGAGTTTGCTGCGGATAACCCGAATTTTTCCACGGATAGGTTCTACGCCGCGTACGAAGAACAAATCGCGGAGCGTAAAGCTCGCGCCAACACTTAACAAGGAGTACCCCATGTGCCTTCTTCTCACCCAAACCCCTGACGTTGATCTGCCCGATGACCTCCTCCGTGGTGTCTATACCCGCAACAGCGACGGCGTGGGCGTCATGTGGGCCGAGGACGACAAGCTGCACTACGTCAAGGCTATCTTCTCCAAGGCCGAGGACGCCATCGCGTTCTATCGCGAGCACACCAAGGGCAGGACCTGCGCCGCCCACTTCAGACTCACCACGCATGGCGAGACGCGCCCCGATAACACACACCCCTACCCTGTGTTCGGCTTCGACGAGGAGCACGAGCACCCGATGCTCCTGATGCATAACGGCGTGCTGCACACCGGCAACGCCAAGGACAAAGCCCGGAGCGATACATACTGGTACATCGAGGATTACCTGCGCCCGCTGATCCAAGCTAACCCAGAGTTGGTGTTCAGCCCGGTATTCCAGAAGGTCATCGAATCCCACATCGGCACAGGCAACCGCTTTGTCATCATGGACCACAAGGGGCAGATCGCCACGTTCAACAAGCACACCGGCACCGAATACGCCGGGGCTTGGTTCTCCAACCAGTACGCATGGGACGCTCACAAGTACCTGCCGAAGCCTGACTATCCCAGCTACCACAAGTCAAGTTGGACGACCAACCATATGGGAAAGCAGGGGGGCACGACGGTCAAACGTGCCCCGGTAAAGACGCTGACTTCCGCCAAGACTACGAAAACTGGTGGGAAGAATACGGTTTCTAAGCAGCAGCCCTTGCCGCTGCGAGTGGGGTACCCGGCCCCGCGAGAGGTAGTGTTTGCCCTGTTGGAGCAGCTCGAACAGACCGGCAGCAAGGCGTACGCGGAGACCTCGTTCATCCAGATGGAAAAGCTCGTAAAGCATAACGGTCTTTGGAACACCGAGGACTTCATCAAGATGCTCGGCGATGGCCGTATCGACGCCGAGACGTTCCTCGAAGGGATGAAAGACCCGGTGCGCTGCGAACAGATCATCGACGAAGTGGACGCGTTCAAACTGGCCCAATGGGGGTACTGACATGCTGACCAAATACGACCTCGCCCAATTCACGGGCACCGAAGCCTACCACCACTTCAACATTCTGGCTCCCAACGTCTTGCTCACGGATGGGGGCAAATACCTTGCTGATAAAGCGGGGGCGTACTGGTTGATGGACGTGATCGCGTCCTATCTTCCGAAGGTGGACGACACATTCGCCGTGGCGAAGCTCGCCAAGGATGGGGAGGCGTGGGAGTTTAGACTGGAGGACGGGAACGACAACGCCCATGCAACCCAAACCATCCTCTACAGCGACTTCCCGTTCGACGAAATGACGCTGTTCGTGGTTCGTCAGGACGACCTGTGGATCGTGATGCTGCCTTCGGAGTACTGAGCACCGGTCATTGACAGCCTGCTAACTTGTAAGCTACATTTGTAAATAAATAGAGACACGGTTGGCGGCTGATAACAAGGGTCTTCACGGACGCCCTGACAGCGACTGAACCAGCGCCTAGTAAGCGCCGAGCGGGTGAGAAGCCTGCATCTTTTCCGGAGATGACATGACCACCATGTACCGCATCAAGCGCCGCCACGCCCTGCGAGGTATGCGTACCAAGCACGACTACATCAACGACCTCACCCGAAACTTCTGGGGCAGCGTGAAATCGGCGGCGATCATCGTCACCCTGCTGCTTGGCGGGTTGTTCGTACTGAACACGGAAGTCCTGTCCGAGTCCGTGGTGCGCGAAGCCACGCTGAAGGAACGCCTCGAAGAAACGTGGGTGTCGTGTCTCACCCACGGCGGCATGTGGATAAACAACTCGATGCATTTGTGCAGGCCCGTTGATACGCGCTTGCCGAAGGAGAATGGAAAATGATCTTCAACTTCTGTATCTACCGCCGCGACGGCAGTGCTGACTTCGGCATCTGTTCCGCAGGCTCGCTCGAAGAAGCCGAGCAGTTTGTCCGAGAGGAATGCAGCTTGACCGTAGACGAAAAGCTCAACGTCGAGCACGGTATCGAAGACTTGGTAAATGAGCAGTACGGGGGCGTTGCATTCCTGACAACGGAGAGGTGCTGAGATGATTCTGATCCCGAACCACTGGCCCCTCGCCACCGAGCGTGCGGCAAAGAAACAAGGCATACGGCTGCTTCGTGCGAAGAAGTACCTCATCCAGCGCGGCATCGCCGCATGTGCTGTAGACAGCACGTTCAAATACTCAGCGGCACCGAAGGTGCTGCGTACGGAGGTGATGGTATGAAAACATCAGAACTTATTGGCCCCGCCCTTGATTGGGCAGTGGCAAAAGCAAAAGGGCTGACCGTTGACAATCTTCTCGGTGGCGCCGTCTGGGCATGGACGAAAGATGCGCTCACTGACGAAGACGAAACGATTTGCGTATTCAATCCTTCTGCTGATTGGTCCCAAGGCGGCCCGATCATTGAGCGGGAGAGCATTACAATCTCGCCTTGCGAAGATATGGAAACATGGGTGGCAGTAGCTACATTCAAGCAAGGAGTCGAAGACCAATTCGGCCCCACACCCCTGATCGCCGCCATGCGGTGCTATGTCGCAAGCAAGTTTGGTGACGAAGTTGAAATTCCGGAGGAACTGACGTGCTGAACCTGACAGCCCTTTTCTCCATGCGTCCGGCACCAGTCATAGGCGGTCGACTCGTCAAGGGCTCTGCCATGTCCGGCAGTCCGGTATGCAACGACATCCCGCCCCCTGCACTGGAGCGCGAGATCGAGAGCCGCCCGGTTGAGGCCAAGTCCATACCGCTACCACCCAAGTCGCCGCCCAGCGTTGCTGCCACACGCCGCAAGTTTGAAGCGGCGATGAAGGGTAAGGACTGGATGACCGGCACTGAGCTTTGCAAGGCGCTGCACCTGACCAAAGGGTCGGTGACCTACGTCCTGCGACGCCTGCTGCGTGATGGTATGGTTGAGATGAAACGCCAGTACGGAACTGGCAAAGAACGGTACCGCACTCGGTACCTGTGGAGGTGGGTGGATGATGCAAACAAGGAGCAATGAAATGGCAAACTGGAACGTACCGCAAGAGCAGTGCATGAATACCGCTGTGTTGGGTAGTGCAATCCAAGGGTCTGGCGCTGGCGCTTGCACACCGTCCTTTTCGACTGCCGGGTTAGCCCCGGCGTAACCACGGAGAAAATAACATGGACATTCAGCGACTGCGGAACCTGATTGCGGCGGATATGTTGCATAACACTGAACTGAAAGGCGGTGCGAAATGACGACCGTCCAAGCGAAGCGGTTTGACCGCGATGTTATGTGTGCCACAAGGAGAAACAAAATGGCAAAGATAGTTGAAACCGACAACTTTGGCGGCGATTACCCTGATGAGCGATTTGTATCTTTGCCACAGATGACCGAGGCTCACGCAAAGAAAGTGGTTGACGCGATAAACAGCGGATTCCCAGAGAACGCTACACGGTATTGGAAGGTCGTTCCGAACGACTACACGCTCAGGCCGGGATTCGAGCCGTGAGTACATATAACGTGGAGGTGAGCCGATGACCACGGCCAAGACAATGCAGGACAACGGCACGGCGCCGCCAGCCGTGGGCAGTCGGCTCGACCGCAGGGTTAGGCGTCCTCGCGTGCAGACGCTGGTGCGCGAAACCCACGAGTTCCAAGGCCGCTACAAGGGCTACGATCTAGACCTGATGCGCGACGGTCCACACTCGCGCTGGTACATCCGTGTGCGCGACCCTCGCGGGTGCTACGCATATGACGGATGGTGGGCCGACTCTGGCGGCAAGAGCCTAGACGACGCCATTGCAGAAGCGCTCCGAGGCGCGTGCCTTTGGACGCCTAACGCCCGAAGTGAGGCGGCTGCGCTTGCGCAGGTCGCCTCGACTGAAGAGTTAGGTTTAAGCCATGAAGCGGAGACAGAATGAAAATACTGATCGCATGTGAGTACAGCGGAAGAACCCGCAGGGCGTTTGCTGCGCTTGGGCACGATGTTATTTCAGCGGACTTTGAGCCAGCAGAAGACAACAGCCCATACCACTACCAAGGCGATTGTTTCGACCTCATAAACGACCAGCGCTTCGACCTTATGATTGCTCACCCGCCGTGCACGTATTTGGCAGTAAGTGGCCTGCACTGGAACAAGCGTGGGGTAATGGTCGATGGTAGACCACGCGCAGAGCTAACCGAAGATGCGCTTGATTTTGTGCGGCTACTAATGGACGCGCCGATACCTCGCATTGCAGTCGAAAACCCTGTTTCGTGCATCAGTTCGCGCATTCGAAAACCGGACCAAATAATTCAGCCGTGGATGTTCGGTGAGGACGCGAGCAAGGCCACCTGTCTTTGGCTCAAAGGACTACCGCTGCTCAAACCGACGAACATCATTACAGGTGTGCTGTACTGCTGCGGGATACCAGTGCCGAACGATGACAAATATTCCTGCCCGAACTGTAACGGAACAAAAAAGGCGAAGCGAATCTATGGAAACCAGACGCCAAGCGGTCAAAACAAACTCGGGCCAAGCGAAGATCGTTGGAAAGAACGAAGCCGAACCTTTGAGGGTATCGCCGCCGCATTCGCTAACCAGTGGGGAAATGAAATCGTATCGAATGGGGGTGGATGCAGCGCTAAAAAAGAGTTTTGCGAACCCGCAATTCGAGACTTATTCGCAACGGATTTGGTATAGGGCTGGATGGCTGGCGCATATGAAATCTAACGCCGAGGTAAATGGCGTGCCGCTTGCGGCACGTCCAAGCGAAGCGGTTTGACCGGAATGTTATGTGGCTTTTACGAAGGGGTGGCAGATGTACATAAACACATTTTTTGGAAGAAGCGTTGAATTCAACAACGGCTTCAAGATCGGCTTCAACTGGGTGCATGGCAATGGACGCACTTCAAAAACATCGGCGTGCCTCGCGGCATACCACCCGCCAAGCTCGATAACGTGGCTGTGGGCGCTGTACTGGAGCAAGCCGGAAGGATGGAAGCCGAGCGCCGGGAAGCTGTGGAATGGCGCATACGTTCGGCTTCCGTTGGTTGGTGCGCTCGAATTGCGCTGGCAGCGAGCCATGCCCCATAACGCCGAGGTAAATGGCGGGCGGCTTTCCGACCGTCCAAGCGAAGCGGTTTAACCGTGGAGTTATGTGTGAGGAACGCAGATGAAACTGGCAATGACAATTGACGAGGCGCTGGAGTTTGCCGACGAATGGAGCAAAGGCTTGACGCTCTACGAAGGCGCACAGGGCTGGCGCGTGGTGTGCATGCTGCTGGCCGAAGAGGTGCG